>LFRM01258168.1_pt4 | contig 41582 bp, 52 predicted proteins | sample 618341 | NCBI WGS metagenome assembly LFRM01 (sample SAMN03654438, study PRJNA283298) | anaerobic digester metagenome | isolation source: pool of bioreactors CSTR01a, CSTR02a, and CSTR03a thermophilic anaerobic... | place: Denmark: Kgs. Lyngby | collected 2014-05-21 | reverse complement strand
CATAAGGGCCTTTGGCGTATCCACCCACCATGTGGAGTGTGTCCGGGCCGCATTGGAATGGGATGAAATCCAGGTAATTCACCCTATAGTAAACCTAAGGGGACTGGGTATAATGGACGGAAGCGTGGATGACATGCTTGAGGCAGTAAAAGCGGCCCGTGATCGCGGTAAAGGTATCTACGCCATGAAACCCCTGGGAGGAGGCAACCTGATTCGGAATTTCAGGGAATGCCTTGAGTTCGTGCTGGGCATTCCCCATATAGATTCGATAGCCATTGGAATGCAGTGTGACCAGGAGCTTGAGGCAAACCTTGCCATGTTTGAGGGTCGGCCGGTGGACACCGAGACGGAAGCGGCCCTGTCGGCAAGGGAAAGGAGGCTATTAATTGAACCCTGGTGCGAAGGGTGCGGCAGCTGTGTTTCGGCGTGCAGGCAAGGGGCGCTGTACCTGTCGGATGGAAAGGCGCATGTAAATCGGGATAGATGCATACTATGCGGGTACTGCGCGGCTAATTGCGGGAATTTTTATATAAAGGTTGTGTAAGTTAAACGGGGTGGTGCATAAATTGAGGATTATGGGACTGGACCTTGGGGACAAAACCATAGGAGTTGCGGTGAGCGATTCCCTCGGCTGGACAGCGCAGGCGCTGGAGACAATAGCAAGGAAAAACATTGAAACGGATATTGAGCGGATAAGGGAGCTCATACGGGAATGGGAAGTGGGAAAAATAGTAGTGGGACTACCCAAAAACATGAATTCCACCATAGGACCCCAGGGTGAAAAGGCAATTGAATTTGCAAAGGTACTTGAGGAGGCAACCGGCCTAGAGGTGGTATTATGGGACGAAAGACTTTCCACGGTCGCGGCCGAGAGGATGCTAATCGAAGGGCAGGTCGGAAGGGAAAAGAGGAAAAGGGTGATTGACAAGGTTGCTGCGTCAATAATACTTCAGGGGTACCTGGACAGCAGGATGAACCGGCGTTGACAGTATAAGCATGTTATTATAAAATTTACCTGTGATATTGGAGGTGTGAAACTTGGAGGATGATAAGGATATAGTGGTGCTGTACGATGAGGAGGACAACGAGTGCCGGTTTGAAGTGCTGGCGGTACTGGACGTAGATGACGGAAGGTATGCCATTCTTATGCCGGAGAACGAAGATGAAGAGGAAGAAGAGGCCTATGTCTTAAGGATAGAGCAGGACGAGAACGGGGAAGACATATTGGTGGGTATCGACGATGACGAAGAGCTGGATACGGTTGTGGAGGCTTATGAAGAGCTGGCCAGGCAGCAGGACAATTAATAATAACACTGTTATTTAAGTTTTGGAGGATGTAATATGGATGGAATGATAACCCTTGAAGAGGCGCTGGGCTATGACAGAAAGCTGACCAGGGAAGGGTACAGGGAATACGTTAATCCGGGGCTTGCAAGCATGATGGCGCTGCTGGACTTTGACAAGAGGTTTGTGAAGGCGGAAGGGGTAGTAGTATGGGACGACCGGGGGAATGAGTACCTGGACTTCTTAGGAGGCTACGGTGCATTAAACCTGGGGCATAACCCAACCGTGGTTATGGAAGCCCTGCGAAAAGTTTTCGGAGTGCCAAACATCCTACAGGCTTCATTGAATCCCCTCGCGGCAGCACTGGCGGATAACCTTGCCCGTATAACCCCCGGCGACCTTAGGTACTCGTTTTTTTGCAACAGCGGTACCGAAGCAGTGGAAGCGGCTTTAAAGCTGGCCAGGATTTGCAGCGGTAAAAGCAGGATAATTTACTGCCGGAATTCCTTCCACGGCAAATCCTTCGGTTCCTTATCGGTTACCGGAAGGGAAAAGTACAGGACGCCCTTTGCTCCCACACTGCCGGACTGCTGTGCGGTTGAATACGACAACCTTGAAGAAATGGAAAAGGCCCTTTCAAAGGGGGATACTGCAGCGGTCATACTGGAACCCATACAGGGGGAAGGGGGCATAGTGGTGCCACGGGCCGGGTACCTGAAAGGCGTAAGAAAACTGTGCGATAAGTATAAGGCGCTTCTCATAGTGGACGAGATACAGACGGGATTTGGAAGAACAGGAAAGCTTTTTGACTGCCAGCACGAGGACGTGGAACCGGATATAATGTGCCTGGCCAAATCGCTGGGCGGCGGGATGATGCCCATAGGGGCGTGCATGGCCGCTTCCAAGGTGTACAGGAAAGCCTATGGCAGCATGGATAAATGCCTGCTGCACACCTCCACTTTTGGTGGCAACTCGTTGGCGATGGCTGCAGGACTTGCAGCGGTGGGTTATATTGTAGAGAACCGGCTGGACAAAAGGGCTGCAGAACTGGGAGAATACGCACTGAAGAGACTTCAGGATATAAAGAAAAAGTACCCGCTTGTCAGGGACGTAAGGGGCAGAGGCCTATTGCTGGGTATAGAATTCCGAAGCGGGGAAGGAAGCCTTTTGGACAGGATGACCGGGGGAACGGTTTCAAGACTGGGCAGGGAATACATCGGCGCCTTGGTGGCCGGGGAACTGCTTAACAAGTACAGGATAATTACGGCTTATACCCTTAACAATCCCAACGTTATCAGGCTGGAGCCGCCGCTTATTGTTTCGAGGGAGCAGTTAGACTATATGCTGGACAGCCTGGAAAAGGTGTTGGAGGCCAACAAGGGAACCATCGGCATGGCGATATCCGGTGTAACGAGTTCGGTGGCAAGCAAGATTATGGGAAGATGAGAAATTCTGCTTACAGACAGCAGAACACAAGGCTTTAGTGGTTGGTAATTGACGGTAAAAGGTTCCGGGTAATGGGCGCCGGGGGCCGGTTTTCGGGCAGAGTCTCGGGTCAGAGGCTGTAGGCTGCGGGGGCAAGCTTTGGGGAATAGAAAAAGAAGAGGGTGGTTATTATGCAAAGGCAGGAGGATGCCAAGGCAAAGCTTAAAGAAAAGGGATATAAGCTCACTCCTCAAAGAAGGGCTACCCTTGAAACCTTCGCCGAGAACCGGGGCAAGCATTTGAGTACAGAGGACGTCTACATGCTGGTTAAAGAAAAGTGCCCGGAGATTGGCATTGCAACCGTTTATAGGACCCTTCAGCTATTGGAAGGGTTGGGAGTTATAAACAAGATGAGTTTTGACGACGGATGCAGCAGGTACGAGATGTCGGGAAGCGACGAGGACCATCATCATCACCACCTGATATGCCTGTCCTGCGGTGAGGTGCAGGAAGTAGAGGAGGACCTGCTGGAGCACCTGGAAGAAAAGATTAGGGAGAAGAACCATTTTGACGTTGTAAACCATCGGGTGAAATTTTTCGGTTACTGCAGTAAATGTTCGAATAAATAAACACCTGTCCGGGTGTTTTTTGCTAGAGGGAGAGTGAATAAATGACAGGCCAAAAAAGTAAAGACAAAGTTAAGGTAATCCCCCTTGGGGGACTTCATGAGATTGGAAAGAACATGACGGTAATAGAACAGGGAGAAGACATAATAGTGATAGACTGCGGCCTTACCTTTCCGGAGGAGGAAATGTTGGGGATAGACATAGTGATACCCGACATCTCCTACCTTACCAAGAACAGTGAAAGGATAAGGGGCATAGTATTAACCCACGGACACGAGGACCATATAGGAGCGCTGCCCTACGTGCTGGAACAGATTAATGTTCCCGTTTACGGAACCAAGCTGACGCTGGGGCTGGTAAAAAATAAACTGGCTGAATTCAACATGGCGGAAAACTGCCGGTTGGAAGTGGTGAAAATAGGTGACAGCGTAAAGCTTGGAAGTATGAGCGTGGAGTTCATAAGAACCAGCCACAGTATTGCGGATTCAGCGGCGCTGGCAATCACGACCGATGCTGGGATTATAGTGCATACCAGCGATTTTAAAGTGGACTTTACCCCGATAGGTGAAGAAGTGATAGACCTGCACCGGTTTGCGGAACTTGGGAAAAAGGGTGTGCTGCTTATGATGGCGGACAGCACCAACGTTGAAAGGCCGGGGTATACCATGTCCGAAAGGACCGTCGGCCAAACCTTTGACGATATCTTCGCAGGGACGACAAACAGGATAATAGTGGCAACCTTTGCTTCCAACGTGCACAGGATACAGCAGATAATAAACTCCACCCACAAGTTCGGCCGTAAACTGGCGGTTAGCGGAAGAAGCATGTTGAATGTCGTGCGGGTAGCTTCCGAACTGGGATATTTGGATATACCCGACGGCCTGGAGATTGATATCGAAGAGATAGGAAGGTACAGGGACAGTGAGCTTACCATTCTTACCACCGGCAGCCAAGGTGAGCCCATGTCCGCCCTTACCCGTATGGCTAACGCGGACCACAGGTACGTGGAAATAATGCCCGGGGATATGGTGATTATATCTGCCAGCGCGATACCGGGGAACGAGAAACTGATAAGCCGGGTAATAAACAGGCTGTTTGCCCGGGGGGCCAACGTGATATATGAAGATTTGGCAGACATACATGTTTCGGGTCACGCCTGCCAGGAGGAATTAAAGCTAATACACTCGCTGATAAAGCCGAAATTCTTCATGCCGGTGCACGGGGAGTACAGGCACCTGGAAAGACATGCGCGGCTTGCAAAATCCCTTGGCATGGAAAGTGACAGAATCATACTGGCCGAGATAGGCAATGTGGTGGAAGTGACAAGGGATTCGGCAAGGATAACCGGCAACGTGACCGCGGGAAAGGTACTGGTGGACGGCCTGGGAGTTGGCGATGTAGGCAGCGTTGTTTTAAGGGACAGGCAGCACCTTGCCCAGGACGGTCTTATGGTGGTGGTGGTTACCATATCCAAAGAAAGCGGCGCAGTAGTCGGCGGGCCGGATATTATATCCAGGGGTTTTGTCTATGTAAGGGAATCCGAGGATTTGATGGAACAGGCCAGGATGGTTGTGAAGGAGACGCTGGCCCGCTGCGAGCAAAAACGAATTAGCGAATGGGCAACGCTTAAGTCAAGCATCAGGGACTGTCTTAGGACTTTCCTGTATGAAAAGACAAAGCGTAAACCGATGATACTGCCCATAATCATGGAAATTTAATGCATGAAAACAAGTATTTAAGAGTATATATTCCGGGAGGGTTATTATGGGGCTGTATATGCTGTTTCTTGCCGCAGGCATTGTACTAGGGATGGCGGATAAAATTCCGGGCATATTGCTCACCAGAAGCTCCGGGTTTCAATCCTGGTCGCTAATTATAATACTGTTTGCAATGGGTGTAGGGATTGGGTCCAGCAGTGAAATAACCGGGAGTTTTTATTCCATAGGAATGCACTCGATAGCCTTTGCAGTGGCAGCCGTAATAGGCAGCATAGCTGCCGTGAGGCTCCTCCGGCCGCTTATTAAACGGGGTGGGGAGGATACCCCATGAGCTGGGCCATACTGCTGTCGGTAGCCCTCGGTATAGCGGCGGGCCTCCTGGTAGTGCCCGAACCCCTGGCCGGCTATTCCGGAACCATAATAGAAATAGGGCTTTGGTTTTTGCTGTTTTGGGTGGGGGTGGACATAGGCCGGAGCAGGGACAGCTTTGCAAAGCTAAGACAGTATGGCTGGAGGGTCCTTTTGGTCCCGTTGGGAATAGCAGTCGGCAGCATTGGAGGCACTGTGGCGGTTGGAAGCCTTATGGGGTACAGCATAGGGGAGGCGGGCGCCGTGGGAGCAGGATTTGGCTGGTACAGCCTGTCGGGAGTGATTATATCCGAACTGCACAGCATAAATCTTGGTACCATCGCTTTTATAACCAACGTTGTTAGAGAGCTCATAGCCTTCGTGATAATACCGGTGGTGGCGGTGAAGATTGGGCATATAGAGGCCATAACGCCGGGAGGGTCCACTTCGATGGATACTACGCTGCCGGTTATTTCAAGGTGCACCGGGCCGGAAACGGCAATACTGGCTTTTTTGAACGGGGTACTGCTGACTGCGGTGGTGCCGGTCCTTGTGCCCTTACTGCTTAGACTACCATTTTAGGGGGGAGTTTGAGAGAATGAATCCGTACGACATTGCGCACCAACTGGCAAAGGCCTTAAGGGAAAGTACCGAGTACAAGGAGTACAAAAGTGCCATGGAAGCTGTTGAAGGCGACCAGTCCAAGAAAACCATTGTCGATGAATTCAGGAAAACACAGTTGGAAGTCCAAGGGCTGAAGGCCTTCGGCCAGGATGTTAGCGAAGAGCAGATGAAAAAACTAAGCGACCTGTATAACCTTGTTTCCCTGGATGAACAGGTTAAGAATTTGATACAGGCAGAACAGCGTCTCGGCCTGATGCTTAGCGATATTCACAGAATAATTGGCGACGCCCTTAAACTGGAATAATCATTTGGACAGAATAATATGGATAATGTAGCGTGAACATCTGACCGTTCCAAAAATAAATGAAGGGGGAAGATGAAAATGCCGGACCTGGCAAACATGAGTCCCAAGCAGGTTAGAGAGCTTATTAGGAAAGGAGACCTGGTGCAGCCAACATCAGGCATGTGCAGAGGACATATTCAGGCCAACTTGGCTGTTGTACCAAAGGACCTGGCCTTTGACTTCCTCTTGTTCGCCCAAAGGAACCCTAAGCCCTGCCCCATACTGGATGTTACCGATGTAGGGGACCCTGAGCCCAAGCTGATGGCAAAGGGAGCAAATTTAATATATGACATACCCAAATACAGGGTTTATAAGTACGGCGAAATGGTGGATGAGGTTACAAACCTGGAAAACTACTGGCGGGACGACCTGGTGGGATTTTTGATCGGCTGCAGTTTCTCTTTCGAATCAGCCCTGCTTAACGCTTCGATACCAATAAGGCATATTGAGGATAATCATAATGTTCCCATGTACATTACAAATATAGACTGTGTGCCGGCGGGCAAATTCCATGGGAAAATGGTTGTCAGCATGCGGCCTATACCCTATAATATGGTCACAAGGGCTGTTCAGGCCACTTCCAGGTTCCCGCAGGTACACGGTGCGCCGGTTCATATAGGGGACCCGTCTTTAATTGGAATCAAGAACATTTCAAAGCCTGATTTCGGTGACCCTTCGGTAATTAAGGAGGGCGAGGTCCCGGTATTCTGGGCATGCGGGGTAACGCCCCAGTCAATTGCAATGACAAGTAAGCCGGAACTTATGATAACCCACTCTCCCGGGCATATGTTCATTTGCGACCCAAGGGATGAAGACCTGGCGGTATTATAAAAACTAAAAGCAAAAAAGGGGCTGAACAAAAACTTGTTCGGCTCCTTTTGCTTGCATTCCTTACCGCTTGCATGACGGGCGGCGTAGCTGTGAATGACGATGGGATGACTATGCGGGTCAAACTTTTGTATAATAAGGGGCAAGAAGTTTGCGGGTAAAAAAGATAAGCCATGTTAATGAAACAGGGTTTATGTGGTAGAATAAGAATAATACTGCAGGCATCGAGGGATGTTTTATGAAAAGGAAAAACCATGTATTGGTGATAGGGGGAGGGGCCGCCGGAATGACGGCGGCCATTTCCGCCAGGCGGCTCGGGGCCGCCGTTACCATATTGGAAAAAAACCCGCGGGTAGGCAAAAAAATACTAGCCACCGGGAACGGGCGGTGCAACTTTACCAACATTAATACCGGCGTGGAACATTACAACGGCAGTAATCCAAAGTTTGTCCACAGCGCCCTTGCCAGTTTTTCCGCCGAAGACACGATAAGGTTTTTTGAAAAACTGGGCATTCAGCACAAGGTGGAAGACGGCGGAAAGGTCTTTCCCATGTCCGACCAGGCTTCAAGCGTGCTCGACGTCCTGCTTTACGAACTGAATTCCCTGGGCGTTGATATTGTTTGCGATGCCTGCGTAAAAGACATCACCGGCGAAAAGGGCAGCTTTGCAGTGAAACTTGAAAATGGCAAAGTCTACCGGGGAGACAGGGTGATTATCGCGGCGGGAGGCAAAGCAATGCCTTCCAGCGGTTCGGACGGAAGCGGCTTTGAGCTGGCCAAAAAACTTGGACATGCCATCGTACCGGTTTTCCCTGCATTGGTCCAACTGATGCTGGAGGGGCCATTCTTCAAGGCAGTAAGCGGGGTTAAGTTTGTGGGGACCGCCGGGATTGTACACAACAACAAATTGGCAGCCATGGACAGAGGGGATATACTGTTTGCCAATTACGGGGTGTCCGGGCCGCCGATCCTGCAGATAAGCAGGAAGGCCGGGGAGCTGTTGAATGAAGGGGAAGAGGTATTTTTAAAAATAACCGTTCTTGATACCTTTACAGCGGACGAATTAAAACTACTTATTAAAAAACGATTTCGGAACGGTTCCAGGAAGCCGGCAGACTTTGCGATGGTAGGGCTAATAAACAAAAGGCTTATACCGGTGGTGCTAAAAGAAGCGGGCGTAAATGACCTGAAGCGTCCTGCGGCCAGCCTTTCCGACGGCGAGCTGGAAAGGATAGCGCGTGTTTTGACCGACTGGCGGTTTAGAATAAGGGGAACCAAGGGCTGGCAGAGCGCCCAGGTAACGGCGGGCGGTGTCAGCACTGACGAAATAGACCCGGGTACAATGGAATCCAGGCTGGTGAAGGGCCTATACTTTGCCGGTGAGATAATGGACATAGACGGCCAGTGCGGCGGGTTCAACCTGCAGTGGGCATGGTCCTCCGGCTTTGTAGCAGGGCAAAACGCTGCCATATTGTAAAACCTTGGTGTAGAATATATAATATTAATATGAATTGCGGAATTTCGACAAAGAGGTGAGGGCATGAAGAGTTCTGCTACGGCCGGTACCGGTACAAACAAGAAGAGTAGAACTACTGTGTATGCCGCGATAATGATATTGCTGGTGCTGGTCGGGGCATTGCAGGTTGCTCGGCTGTTCAGCCCGGTAGCGGTGGAAACGGGGGCTCCGGAAGCGGTACAGTTTGAAATACCGATGGGGAGCACCACCAGGGAGATAGGCAAAATCCTCAAGGAAAAGGGACTGATACGAAGTACGCTCGCTTTCAGGATAGCTACCCGGCTTAAGGGCTACGAAGAAAAGTACCGGGCCGGAGCATACTTGATAAATGTAGGCACCGATATGCAGGACATCATGGAAGAAATTACAAGGGGGAACCTTTATAAAGAAACGGTAAGGTTTACCATACCCGAAGGCTATGAGCTGAGGCAGATAGCAGACCTGCTGCACCGGAAGGGAATAGCCGACAGGGAAGAATTCATGAAAGAGGTGGAGCAGGGGGTATTCGATTATGAATTTGTAAAGAGCATCCCCGGTCGGGAAAACAGGCTGGAAGGTTACTTGTTCCCCGATACATACGAAGTTTTTGTCGGGGAATCCGCCCATTCCATTATAGACAGGATGCTGGCAAGGTTTGAGGAGGTTGCGGTGGAAATAGGCCTCCTGGGCTGGGAAGGCGATTTTACCGTGGATGAAGTGGTAACACTGGCTTCTGTAGTGGAGCGGGAGGCGGGTACCGCCGACGAACTGCCGTATGTTTCCGCGGTGTTTCATAACAGGCTCAAATTAGGCATGAATCTTGGGTCCTGCGCTACCGTGCAGTACGTGCTTAAGGAGCGTAAGCCAAGGTTGTCCACCAAAGACACGCAAATACAATCGCCGTATAACACCTACATCGTGCCTGGGCTTCCCATAGGGCCCATTGCGTCCCCGGGGAGGGAGGCACTGAAAGCGGCGATGGAGCCGGCGGACAGTGATTACCTTTATTTCGTAGCAACAAACGAGGGCACCAACGTATTCAGCAGCAATTACCAGCAGTTTTTGAAGGACAAGGAAAAATATCGGTAACCGGCTGAATAAATATTGCCAGGGTGAAAACAATAGGTGGTGATTATGCCACCTATTGCAGTTAAGGGAAGGAAAAGATATGGGGAACATTTCAAAGGATTATGTGCAGGAGTATATAAGGGCAAGCCTTGTCCCCTCCGAGGGTATACTTAAAGGCATGGAAGACTATGCAAGGGAGAACAGGGTACCAATAGTCCAGCCGGAAGTTGCAAGGCTTTTGGAGGTCTTGATAAAGGGTTTTAAAAGTAAAAGAATTCTTGAGGTTGGTACCGCAATAGGATATTCTGCCATTGTTATGGCGAAGGCTGCCGGTGACGGGTGCAAGGTGGTATCGGTGGAAATTGACCGGGATATGGTGGAGAGGGCAAGGTGCAACATAAAAGCTGCCGGCCTTGAAAACGTCATTGAAGTAATAGAGGGAGACGCCCTGGCGGTTCTCGAGAAGCTTGACGGGCGCTTTGACCTTGTATTTTTGGACGGGGCAAAGGGCCATTACGGGGAAATGCTTGGTACCATCCTGGACCTGCTGGCACCGGGCGGGGCACTGGTATGCGACAACGTGCTTTTTCGCGGCATGGTGGCCAGCGACAGCCTTGTAAAAAGGAGAAAAATAACCATAGTGAAAAGGATGAGACGTTTCTTGGAAAACATAACCCGGCACCCGCTGCTGGACACTGCGATAGTGCCCATAGGCGACGGTGTGTCGGTAAGCGTCAAGGGAGGGACAAAGGGTGAACAGGGTTGAACTGCTTGCCCCTGCCGGAAACCTGGAAAAACTAAAAATGGCCGTCATATACGGGGCGGATGCGGTTTACTTTGCCGGTGAAAGGTTTGGTCTAAGGGCGGGGGCGGGAAATCTGACCATGGAAGAAATGCGGGAGGGCATGGATTTTGCCCACAAGGCGGGGGTAAAGGGCTACCTCACCGTTAATATAATACCCCACAACCGGCACCTTAATGGGCTGGACAGTTTTTTGAAGGAAACAGCCGGGACGGGAGTGGATGCCGTGATAGTATCCGACCCGGGAGTATTTGAAATGGTAAGGGAAGTGCTGCCCGGGATGGATATCCATGTGAGCACCCAGGCCAATACCGTGAACTACCTATCCGCGAATTTTTGGCACCGCCTGGGGGCAAAAAGGATAATTCTGGCACGGGAACTGTCGCTGGAGGAAATACGCGAAATCAGGACAAGTACTTCGCCGGACCTTGAACTGGAAGCCTTCATACACGGTGCCATGTGCATATCCTATTCGGGAAGGTGCCTTTTAAGCAATTACATGGCGGGAAGGGATTCCAACCTGGGGGACTGTGCCCATCCCTGCCGGTGGAAATACCACCTGGTTGAAGAAAAAAGACCGGGACAGTACTACCCTGTGTACGAGGACCAAAACGGTACCTTTATTATGAACTCAAAGGACCTATGCATGATAGAGCATATCCCCCAGGTCATTGAAAGCGGCCTTACCAGCCTCAAGATTGAGGGCAGGATGAAAAGCGCCTATTACGTGGCAACGGTGGTAAAGGCCTACCGTGAAGCCATCGATGCATGGTATAAGGACCCCGGCAAATACCAGGAAAACAAAGGGAAATGGCTGGAGGAAGTGTCCAAGGCAAGCCACAGGGAGTTTACAACCGGCTTTTATTTCAAAGAGGCGGATAGGGGTTTGCAGATTTACGATAACAGCAGTTACATACGAGACTACGACTTTGTAGGACTGGTGCTTGATTACGATCCGAAAAGCGGGGTGGCAACCGTCCAGCAGAGAAACAGGATGTTTGTGGGCGACAGCATTGAAATTACCGGCCCCGGCAGGGATTATTTTGTTCAAACGATAGAATGGATGAAGGATGAGGATGGAAACAGCATACAATCGGCGCCCCACCCGCAGCAGGTGATAAGGATGCCGGTTAGACAACCGGTAAAACCCTATGATATATTGAGAAAACCCGCGGTGGAATAACTGTATAATCTTTCCGGCAAAGGCAATAATACAAAGGCAAGTACTTTGCCGGAGGGTGTTAAAATGGGCACAGAACGGGGTCACACCGAAAAAAGGATACTGCTTACAGGCTGCGTAATACTGGCACTATTACAGGTCTTAACATTGAGGCTGTTTCAAATACAGGTCATACAAGGCAAAGGGTATTCAAAAAAGGCTGCGAACCAGCGCATGCTTTACCTGCCCCTGGATTTTTCCAGAGGGCAGTTTTATGATACCAACATGATTCCGCTTACCGGCAGGCGTTTGGTGGATACCATGGTAGTGTTCCCCACTCTTATCGAGGATAAGGCAGCGGCTGCAGCGGTGATTGCTCAAAATACCGGTTTAAGTTGCGAAGAAGCCATGGAGGAACTGGAAGAGGCCGGCGCACCCTTTAAGCTGGTACTTGAGGGTAACGGAGCGGCGGTGACGGAAAGCGGCTGCAGGGGAGTCATGGTTGTAAAGGATATAGAAAGGTACGACCCCGAGAGCAAGGCAAGACACCTAATTGGTTACATAGACAACAGTGACGGGGTGGGGCGATCGGGACTGGAAAGGCTATACGAAAGCTACCTTTCGGCGGAAGGTGAGACGGCGATTGCCGCGATGGTGGACGGCAGCAAAAGGCTGATCCCGGGCCTCGGGTACAAAATGGTGAACGGAGAACAGGGAAACCGGAGCTATGGCCTTCAACTTACCATAGACTACCACATCCAAAAAGCGGCGGAGGCGGTTATGGACCGGTTGGGAATGCAGGGGGCGGTTGTGGTACTGGACGTGGAAAGCGGTGAACTCTTGGCAATGGTCAGCAGGCCAAACTATGAGCAGCAAAACGTGGAAAAATACCTGGATGGGCAAAGGGGCGAACTGCTGAACAAAGCTTTCCAGCAGTACAACCTCGGGTCCATATTTAAAACGGTGGTTTCCGCCGCAGCGTTGGAAGACGACCGGATAAACCCCTTTGAAACCGTTCACTGTCCCGGTTACATCGAGGTGGGAAGTTTAAAAGTGAAATGCTCCAGCTACGATGAAGGGGGCCATGGGGACCTGAACATATTTGAAGCCTATGCGAGGTCCTGCAACACATTTTTTATTGAATTAGGACAAAGAATAGGCGGGAAAAGTATAACAGAGATGGCAAGGAGATTTGGGCTGGGAAGTATTATAGGAATAAACCCGATGGAAGAGCAAACGGGACTGATACCGAGGGAAGAGAGCATTTACAGGCCCGACCTGTGCAATATATCCATAGGACAGGGCGATATACTGGTCACACCGCTGCAGGTGGCGGCGATGACCAGTATAATTGCCAACAACGGCGTTTACAAAAAGCCCTACGTGGTAAAGGGACTGGTTGACGGTTCCGGTAAAAGAATTGCCGTAGAACCGCCTGAAAAGCCCCAGAAGATTATTTCACCCTTTGTGGCCATGGAAATAAGAAAGATGATGGAGATGGTGGTGGATGACGGCACCGGCACCTTGGCAGCCCTGCCCGGTTTCGGCGGTGCTGCGGGAAAAACCAGTTCCGCCCAGACAGGGCAGAGGATGGAGGGCAGGGAAGTGCTCCATGCATGGTTTACCGGTTATGTTCCAAGGCTCTATCCAAAGTATGTAATAACGGTACTTGTTGAGAACGGAAGGAGCGGCGGCAGCGTTGCCGCGCCGGTTTTCAGGGATATCGCCCAAAGGATAATGGAGCTGGGTGAAAGGTAGGAAGGCGGAATAATTTATTTAATGACCAAAGGGCAGCGGTACATGCACATTCCGAAGATTGGGCTCATATAATTTAGAGTGACCCTATTTTCGGAGGTGAGCATTTTAATGCTGGCAGCCATTGCGGCTATTACCGCAGCCATGCTGAAGGAAACGCTGGTGCTGTTTTCCTTCGTAACAGGCAACTCCTCCTTTCCACAGCCCCTCACAGAAGAGGAAGAAAAACTGTTTCTGAAGTTGTACGAGCAGGGTGACGAGACGGCAAAGAATATACTTATCGAAAGAAACCTGAGACTGGTAGCGCACATCGTAAAAAAGTACAGCAATATTGGCAGGGATGCAGACGATCTAATCTCAATAGGCACCATCGGCCTTATAAAGGCCATTACCACCTTTGACCACAGCAAGGGCACAAGGCTTGCAACCTATGCCGCCCGGTGTATTGAGAACGAAATACTGATGACCATACGGTCCAACAAGAAAATACAAAACCAGCTGTCACTGCAGGACCCGATAGGCATAGACAAGGAGGGCAACGAAATCTCGCTGCTGGATATCCTGGGCACGGAGACAGACACGGTACTTGATGAAGTGGAAAAAAAGCTGCAAACCAGCAAGCTTTATAGGATAATGGACAGGGTATTAAAAAAGCGTGAAAAAGTCGTTCTTGAACTGAGATACGGATTGTCCGACGGCACGGTTAAGACCCAGCGTGAGATAGCCCAGATGCTGGGGATATCTCGTTCCTATGTTTCGAGGATAGAAAAGAGGGCTATAAAGAAGCTCAGCAGGGAATTTTTATAGAACAACTGTCAAAGGCAGTTGTTCTACTTATCTTCGGCATTGCCCATCTTTAGCATGTTTATGATGATTACCGCAACTATTATCATTGCAACCCCGGAAAACTGGAAGAGGGTCAGCACTTCATCAAGCATTATTACTCCCAGCGCAACGCTTACCACCGGTTCAAAAGTGCTCAGAATGGAGGCTCTTGATGAGCCGGTTTCCCGCAGCCCGGTAAAGAAAAGCAGGTTTGATAGAAAAGTGGAGAAGAAAGCACTTGCCAACACCGCCAGCCAGGCCTTGGGCGTTACGGCAGCCCAAAGGCTTCCGGTTAATAAGGCCGAAGCAAGCAGTGTAATGGCGGCAGCCGATGTAATATAGGCAGTGACGGTCAAGGGCTCCAAGCTCTTAAGACTTTCGGCGAATTTGCTGTCCAGCAGTATCAAGTAGGTGCTGAAGGAAAAACATGCCCCAAAAGCCAGCAGGATGCCCAGGACGTTATAGTCGGATACCGGTGACCAAACCATAAGAAAACAGCCTAAAGTTGCCATAATGAGTGCAAGAATCTGCCTTGGGACCACCCGCTCACCGATTACCGTAATCATGAAAACATTCACGACAACTGGATAAAGGTAAAAAATTACCGAGGCAAGGGATACGGGGATATGGTTTATCGAGTTGTAATAGAACATTGAAAACGCTGCGTATACAGCCCCGCCTATAATGACCAGAACTTTGAGCTGCCCAGCCGAAGCCCGGGCGCTTTCCCGGCCCTTAGAAACCAGGTTGTAGCTCCATAATAATACCGAGGCAATAAGGAATCTCATGGCCAGCACAAACATGGGGTTTGCGCCTTCGGTATAGGCGGTCTTTGATATAACCACGTTTATTCCATAAAAAAACGCAGCCAGTATGACAAGGGTGCTTCCCCTTAACTTCATAGTTTGTTGTCCTCCGGAAAACATTTCTATCATCCATGTCTATTCTACTATAAATGTCGGCGGCTGTGGACAACCAATTTGCAAAAAACCGGTGTAAGTGCACAATGTTCAATCTTAATCACATGGCGGCGGTTAAGCATATAATGTACCGGGCACAGCAAAGTAGCTACAAAAACCTGATTCATTATTACTGGCGGAGGTGAAGCCAATGTACGGGAGGGAAAGCGTAAACGGGGCGGCCGTTGCATATTTAAGGGGTGGCCCGTTGGCACCGCATATAACCGGCGTGGTATGTTTCAGGGACGTTCCGGGAGGCTGCGAAGTATGGGTAGAAGTATCCGGTCTTCCTCGGTACCGTCCGGCAATGGGCAGCGAGGACCCCGTTGGTCCCCACGGTTTTCACCTGCACATGCACGGCACATGCACGGTGGGCGACCCGGAAGACCCCTTTCAGGATGCGGGCGGACACTGGAATCCTGACGGCCAGCCCCACGGGAACCACGCGGGGGACTTCCCGGTACTGTTTTCAAACAACGGCTACGCAAGGATGTGTTTCTTTACAAACCGGTTCAAAGCTAAAGATATATTGGGGAAAGCGGTAATTATCCATCGAAACCCGGACGATTACAGGACACAGCCCGCCGGAGACGCCGGCAAACGGCTGGCCTGCGGGGTTGTGCAGCCGTATTGACCAAAAAACCCACTGTTTGAGCACTGAAACAGTGGGTTTTCAATTTTTGGTTACCAAAAAAAGCTTTGGGCATTATAAATATGGTTCCAGCTAAACCGGTGTCCGCTGCGATAAAGACCGGCGGTGATTGGTCGGGGAAAAATTATTGGGAAGATTTGGCCCTAAAAAAGAGAATATTATAAAAAACCTGGTAACCAACGTTACCGAATAAGGGTTAAAGAACTGTTATACTTATTAAAGAAATACTGTTATACTTATCATAGAAAACCAAAGGGGGTAACAAAGATGGCTGTGAGAAAGATTGTCAAGATAAATGAAGAAAAATGCAACGGCTGCGGGCAGTGTATACCAAACTGTGCCGAGGGTGCCCTTCAGATTATAGACGGAAAGGCAAGGCTTGTAAGCGACAAGTACTGTGACGGTTTGGGAGCATGCCTTGGCACATGCCCTATGGATGCCATTGAAATAATTGAAAGAGAAGCCGAAGAATTTGACGAAGAGGCGGTAAAAAAGTACCTGGAGGAAAAAGACCGGGAAAATAAAAGTGAAGCACGGCAAAGCGGCGGCTGCCCGGGCAGCAGGGTTGTGTCCATAAAAGAAAGGGCGAATAAAGAAAACGTATCGACAACTTCCGAAGACGTGCCGGTTTCAATTAAACCGCAACTTTCCCAGTGGCCGGTTCAGCTCAGCCTTGTACCGGTTAATGCTCCGTATTTTGACGGAAGCCACCTGCTTATAACTGCAGATTGCGTGCCCTTTGCCTATGCCGATTACCACCTCGGTCTTTTAAGGGGCAAAAGCGTTGTAGTGGGCTGTCCGAAGCTTGATGATGTAAAGTTTTACATTGAAAAACTGACGGAAATCATAAAGCAAAACGATATTAAAAAGGTAACGGTGGCCGTCATGGAGGTGCCCTGCTGCAAGGGTATGGTACGGGCGGCGGCCGAAGCGGTAAAGGCATCGGGAAAGAATGTCCCGCTGGAACTTGTCGAGATAAGCATAGATGGCAGGATAAAAAAATAAAAATACTGAAAGGAAAGCGGTTCCTTCGTAAATGCGAAGGGGCCGTTTTTGTTTTATTGAGGTAACCATTTTTGACTGGCATCCGTATATTGTACTGGAAACAAAGACGGGAAGGGTTAGCTACAAGGCGCATTAATACTAATAGGAGGGTTTATTATGTCAAAGGACTATGATGAGTTAATGCCAAATTATACTCCGATCAATAACAACGTTGTGGTTCAGTCATGCCCGAATAAATGCTGCGATACAGGAAGCCAGGCCCCGGGAATAAGGTTTGCCTTTGCCCAGGATAGCAGTGAGAGGGAAGTAGTTTTAGGAACACTAATCACTTTGCAGCCTATCCAGACAAGCGTGGGAGACAGGGTCAAACTGGATGCAATGGTGCAGATCAACACAGGTACCAATGCTAACGGAAATCTGGCTTTATCCGGTGTGGTTATTGCTTTACGCCGCAGAACACTGCTGCTGGGTCAGGATTCGCCTACGTTGACAGACCTTGTAGAAATAAGAATAGAGGATGATGAATTGAATAACACTGAAGGTGCAGGGGGAAATGATTATACGAGGATTGCTTCCTTAAGCTGGGTGGATACTCCGCCGGCCGGTATAAACACATACTTCCTTGATACGATTGAAATCGGCACGGCTAATATCGAAAGCAGAACTTATTCAAACAGGTCGTTAAACGCAACCATTTTCCCCATCGGCAATGCTTTGAATTAGCATTCCCGGTCAGTTTGTTGTACTGACTTTTACCGCCAAAACAAATACGGTACCAAAGTTACAGCTAAAACAACGGTTCCTTCGTAAAGAGTCGTGGGGCCGTTGTTTGTCTTTATATGGAATTGTGATAATATATAAAAGAATAATGGCTTGGAGGGAAGACATATGTTGGAGCTGCTTGTGCCGGACGAATACGTAGCATCGGTATATGATATTGACCTTGAAGGGCTGAAAAGAAGAGGCATAGACGGCCTTATTATAGATATTGACAACACCCTAGTCCGCTGGGGCGCCAAAACCGCCGACCGCAGGGTTGTTGAATGGTTTGCCCGTCTTGAGGAACTGGGCTTTAGGGCATGCCTTCTATCCAACAATACAAAGGACCGGGTGGTGAAGTTTACCGAGGCTGTGAGAATACCCGCCGTGTACCGGGCTGCCAAGCCGGGGAAAAGGGCCTTCCGAAAGGCCATGGCGGCGATGGGCAGGAACTCGTCAACCACCGCGGTTATAGGGGACCAGGTCTTTACCGATATATATGGCGGAAAGAGGCTGGGGCTTTATGCGGTGCTGGTTATGCCCATCGATGAGAAGGAATTCATAACCACAAGGCTGGTAAGAAAACTGGAGAGAGTATTCCTTGATAGGCTGGTAAGGCAGGGAAAGCTGAAAAAACCGGTGGTCAACAGGCAGGCTTAAATTTTGGCATTACGGGGAGGATTTGGGATATTTTGGTCGAATAATACAAAAAAAGCAGTGTGAAAAAGCGGGGAGAGTGGCTGGTTGTGCTTCATAACGGCATTAAAGGCCTGGTGGACATATTGGTTGGCATGGGACGCATCACAAGGGAACAGCTGAATTATGCCATCGAACTTCAGAAAAAAAGAGGCGACAAGCTGGACAGGATACTGGTTGACGAGGGCATTATATCCAAAACCGACATGATGGAAATCATAGGCCAACAACTTGGAATGCCGCATATAGAGTTAAATAAAAACTTGGTAGACCCGGAAATAATCAAGCTTGTGCCGGAGGCCTTGGCGAAGAAATACATGGTATTCCCCGTTAAGCTGCAAAACGATGTCCTGTTGCTGGCTATGAGCGACCCTTTAGACATATTCGCGGTGGATGAGGTAAAGCTGGCAGCGGGGAAGGAGGTCCAGCCCGCCATAGCCTCCGAGGAGGAAATACGCCTGGCACTGGAAACACACTATGGCAAAAGGTCCGCAGAAAAGGCGGCGGAGGACTTTGCCAGGGAGTACAGGATTGATGGCCCCACCGTGCCGGAAAGGGAGCTGATGGAGCAGGTGAGCAACGCTCCCGTTGTTCGGCTGGTGAATTCAATTATAGAGCAGGCGACAGTGAGCCGCGCCAGTGATATACATATTGAACCGGGCGGCAGCAGGATGAGGGTGAGGTTCCGGATAGACGGCCGGCTGCAGGAAATAATGTCCTTGCCCATGCAGACACACGGGCCTACGGTGGCTAGAATCAAGATTATGAGTAGTCTAAACATAGCCGAAAGAAGGATACCCCAGGACGGGAGGGTGGAACTGGAGACCGGGGGTAAGAGCCTTGACCTGAGGGTATCGGTGCTGCCTACGGCCTATGGCGAAAAGGTGGTTATTAGGGTGCTGGATCGGAGCAGTTTCCTTCTGTCTCAGAAACAACTGGGCCTTATTGAGGAAAACGAAGTGCTGTTCAACCGGCTGATGAAGGTTCCTCACGGTATAATACTTGTCACCGGGCCGACCGGGAGCGGCAAGACCACCACGCTTTACGCGGCCCTGAGGGAGCTAAACGATGTCTCGGTAAACATAATTACCCTGGAGGACCCTATAGAGTATAGGCTGGAAGGGGTTAACCAGATGCAGGTGAACCCAAAGGCAGGGCTTACCTTTGCCGGCGGTTTAAGGTCGGTGTTGAGACAGGACCCGAACATAATAATGGTGGGAGAAATTAGGGACGAAGAAACCGCCGCCCTGGCGGTCAGAGCTGCCATAACAGGGCACTTGGTGCTTTCCACGCTGCATACAAATGATGCCGCAAGTTCGGTTCTTAGGCTCCTGGATATGGGGGTGGAACCATACCTTGTGGCTTCGTCTTTAAGGGGAATAATCTCCCAGCGACTTGTAAGAAAAATATGTACCGACTGCAAAACAGGGTACAATGCTGCAAAAGAAGAGCTGAGGGTATTGGGACTGCCCTCGGACAGCAGTGTGAGGCTTTTCAGGGGAAAAGGCTGCAGCAGCTGCCACGGCACCGGGTATAGGGGCAGGACTGCGGTCCATGAAATAATGGTCATTACCGAAAAACACAGGGAACTGATTAGCCGGAGGGCGTCCTCCGATAAGCTGGACAGGGTTTCCAGGGATGCCGGAATGATGACCTTGAGGGAAAACTGTGCACGGCTTGTCATGAAAGGAATTACTACCGTTGAAGAGATGGCGGGGGCAGTCTACTTGAACGAATAAATGCACCTACTCCGGTTATAACGACGGCAATTCAATGAATGCCGGCAATGGGTGCGGCTCGGTACAGCTTTGAACGGGGGCCCGGTTTACTGCTGCAGCGCTGCTTTGTAAAATAGCTGCGAGGGTGAAATTAGTTTGGTCATGAGCGGCCTATTATTTATATATAGGTGGTAGGTATGACTGTTTACGAGTACAGGGCAAGAAACCGGATGGGGGAATTGGTTACAGGAACATACGAATCATCCGATATGTCGGATGTGGTACACATGTTAAGGAATAAAGGCCTTTATCCCGTATTTATAGAGGAGTGCCGGGAAAAACGTTCCGACACTTTGATGAAGGTGAGTTTCAGAAAGGTTACATACAAGGACATTGCGGTGTTCTGCAGGCAGTTTGCAACCATGATTAATGCAGGCATGCCAATTCCGGACATCCTTGATGTTCTGGGGAGGCAGACAGAAAACCCGAGGCTTAAGACCGGTATAGAAAGCCTTTATCATGGGGTGCAAAAAGGCAAAAGCCTGTCCAATGCCATGGGTATGGAAAGGGACATTTTCCCGGAACTGCTTGCAAATATGGTGGAAGCCGGGGAGCTAAGCGGCACCCTTGACAGGGTCATGGACAGGATGGCCGGCCATTATGAGAAGGAATACAGGATTAGGCAAAAGGCAAAAAATGCATTTGTTTATCCATCCCTGGTAGCCGTGGTGGCCGTGCTGGTGGTGGTTTTCCTGGTTGCCGTCGTGCTTCCGGCCTTTGCTTCAATGTTTCAGCAGATGGGGGCAGTCCTTCCGCTTTTTACAAGGATGTTATTGGGCATATGCTTTTTCGTTAGAAAAAGGTGGGTGCTGCTGGTCATTGGAACAGCCGTGCTGCTGCCCGGTATCGGGTGGTATGCAAAAACGCCGGCGGGCAGGGAGTTTTTCGACGTATTAAGTATTAGGGCGCCGGTAATTGGAAACGTGAACAAAAAGGTTATTACGGCAAGGTTCGCAAGGACTCTTGGAGCGCTTGTGTCCAGCGGTTTACCCCTTTTGCAGGGGTTGGAAGTTGCTGGAAAAGTCGTTGGCAACACGGTGGTACAAAAAGGCTTGGGAAAAGTGGGGGAGGAGGTCAGGAAAGGTAAAGGGCTGGCGGAACCCTTAAAAAAAGTAGAGGCCTTTCCGGCAATGCTGTCTCATATGATCAGAATCGGAGAGGATACCGGGACGCTGGACTTTGTACTGGACAAGACAGCGGACTATTATGATGATGAAGTGGAAAGAACGGTAAACAGAATGACCACGCTGCTGGAACCGGCCATAATCATCGTGATGGCGATAGTGGTAACCTTTATAGTGCTTTCTATAGTTATGCCGATGCTGGATATTATGACACAAGCCAATTTTTAAGATTAGGGCTTACGGTAGATCTGAGGGACAAGCGGAAATATTTCGGCTGTACCCGCCGGTTTGCGTCACGGCTGTTAATGGTGTAATAGGAATAAAACAGCAGGAATTTTTGGTATTTTGTAGAATGGTTATTTGACAATGTAAATATTGGAATTTTTATGGAGAATAAATGGGTTCATTGGTTTACAAGGCGGGTGAACGGGGATGATGTTTGGAACAGTTAAGGTATTCAAGAGGATAGGTAGAAACAGGGAAGGGTTTACCCTGGTGGAACTTTTAGCCGTGCTGGCTATATTGGCGGTAGTAGCTGCCATTGCCGTGCCCAGGTTTACCGGAACCATTGAAGCGGCTAAAGTAAGGGCCGATAAATCGTCGGCATTGATAATCGCAAGGGCGGCAGAGCAAAAGTGGATAGATGACGGGCAAAATGAACAGGTGACCTATCATAAAGAAGACCTGGTGCCGGATTATGTTAGGGAGGTTAAATGGCAGGCATCGGATGCAGACGACTTTGGAGCAACAGTAAATGAAAACGGTACATGTATTTCGGTTAAATATTACGACGGGACGTCTCTTTTGGACCCCGAACTTTTGGAGGAATAGCAGAAATTTGGTGCTTTTTTAAAAGCCACCTGTTCCTTAAAACCTTTCCGGAAGAGGTAAGGAAGCCATGGAGTACGCTGCTTATTTTGTACTGGGGCTTGTGGTGGGCGGCTTTATCAATAAATGCATACATAGGATACAGGAAGGGAAGTCGGTTTTATATCCGCCCTCCCGGTGCAGGGCATGCGGCAGACCGGCTGGGCTGCGTTACATGGAACCGGCGGCCAATTATGTCTTCCTGAATGGGAAATGCCGGTACTGCGGCGATAGGATACCGCCGGTTTTCCCCGTAGTCGAGCTGGCAACCGCGGCGCTGTATATATTTGCATTTTACCGCTTTGGAAATGGAATAGTGTTTTTTAAAAGCTTGGTGTTGATGCCGGTGCTGCTTGTGGCGGCCATTATAGACCTTAAGGAACAGATCATCCCGGACAGTCTCGTGGTCTTTGGCCTGGTTTCAGGAACGCTATTTGCCTTGGCCGGCGGCAGCCGATTGATTAGGGATGCAGTGCTTGGCGCCGCAGCAGGAGGGGGAATCCTTCTTGTCATTGTCCTGGTTTCCAAAGGTGGGATGGGATGGGGTGATGTAAAGCTGTCGACGGTGATAGGTTTGTTTCTTGGATGGCAGTCGACGCTGGTTGCGTTATACATATCCTTTATTTCGGGCGGTGTTGTTAGCCTGCTGCTGCTGTTTACAGGGAAGAAAGGAAGGAAGGACCCGGTACCCTTTGGACCTTTTCTAAGCGGGTCTGCGGCATTAGCGCTGCTGTTCGGTCAACGCTTGTTTTCTTTTTGGCTGCCGCCGGCATGAGGGGGAGGTTTAATGGAGGCACATTAACGAAAAAGGTTTTACGCTTTTGGAAGTGCTGCTTGTACTGCTCATTATTTCCATAGCTTGTGCGGTGGCGGCACCGGGAATAGACGCCGTTTTGGCCAAAGCTGAGGCGGATGCGGCCCTTAGGGAATTGGTGACGGATATTAGGTATGCGCAGCAATTGTCAATAGCCAGGGGCAGGGTTTACCGTATAAACTTTAATGTAAACCTGCAGCTGTACTGGATAAGTTATGCCCGGCATCCAGCCCCGGCAATAGTAAAGCAGGTATACTTCCCGGAAGCGTTAACCCTTATCGGCACAAATTTTGACCATCATACGCTCGGGTTTAACGCCATGGGTGCACCCTTGGCAGCCGGGACCTTAGAGTTTAAGGATAAAAAGGGCAGGACTATAAGAGTAACCGTGCTTCCTGCTACCGGGCGGGTCAGGGTGTACAGGTGAGGTGGATGCTTATGAAAGCAAAGGGAAGGAAACAAGCGGGGTTTACGCTTATTGAAGTACTTGTAGCCCTCGCGGTCCTGGGGATTGTAATTCCCCCTGTCCTGGGGCTTTTTACCGCTGCAGCGCATAGAAATTACAACAGTAAAAGGAATACAGCAGCCTTGACCGTGTCAAGGGACATTATGGACAGGATTAAAGCAGGGGACATTAACTCTGCCAACGGGGAAAGAGAGATAAAAAACTACAGGGAGCGGTACGGGGTGGAAATATATATATCCTGCACAGACATCTACAATGGCGGCACCCTTAAAATGGTTAAGGTATACGTTACGCCGCAGCTTGGCATGGATCCGGAGACTGAGGGGATAATGCTGGCTTCCTATGCCTCCCATTCAAATATTGAAGAGATGGATACAAGTCTGCTTTGCCAAACGGTACCCGTTGGCGGCGAGGATGACACGCTGGGGATAGGGGAGCAGTAACCTCCAAGTACAGGCCCTATTAGCAAATAACCGGGCGGTGTTTCGATATGAAGCGTATTCACGGCAAAGGGGGTTTTTCAATAGCAGAACTCTTGATAGCCCTCGGCTTGACAAGCCTTGTAGCTGCGGCTTCGTTTATGGTCTACTTTGCAGGGGCAAAGGCCTGGAAGAGGGCGGAAAACCTGGTGGAGGTTCAGCAGAACCTGAGGATAGCCATGAATACTTTAAACACCGAGATAAGAAAAGCCGATTATTTCAAAATACAGCATGGAAACAGGGAAATCACGATTAGCTACCCAAACGGGTCAACCAAGGGATACAAGTACCATCCGGCCTCCGGTGAAATAAGGATATCTGAAAGCGGCGCCACAGTGGCAATGCATATTGACGATTTGAAATTCAGTTACCGGGACGGCCTCATAATTATTGAGATTACTACCAAAGCCATGGAAGGCGTCCGGGGGGAAAAATATACCTTCAGCATATATGCCAGGGGGAAGGCGGAAGATGACCGGTTATAGGGAGGGTTCAGCCCTGGTAATGGTCATGCTCTTCACCTTTGTTATAACCTTGCTGGGCACAGCGATTATGGGAGTGGCCATTAACGAGTACAGGATGGAAGCGGCACACAGGAACAGCGTAAAGGCCTATTATCTTGCCGAAGCCGGGTTGGAAAAGGCAGTATACGAGATTTCACAAATGAAGGCCATTGTACCGGGGTTTCTCAAACAAATGCAGTGGAAAATGGTAAAAGAGGACCTTGGCCTTGTCGAACCGGGGGTCCGGGGGGATTACTTGGTTACAGTGGAAGACGTTGAACTTATTGATGTAATACTTGCCGGCGAAGGAGAAAACAGTGAAGTGTACAAGAGCGTATATGAAATAAAGCTGAAGTCAATGGCGGTATACAAAGAAGCTCCGGCGGGAATCGAAGCCCATATACTGGTGGAGGACTATGAAGAAACCGGTATGGATAACAGGGTGGAGGTCTGCCGTTGGAGACAGATAAGGGGGATAGGAGATGAAAATTAAAAATTACATGGAGGACGTGGTTATTCACCTGCTTTACAATCTTGTTAAGGACAGGGAAAATGTTTGCAAGTGCGAGAAATGCCTCAGCGATATTGCGGCAATTGCGCTGAACAGGCTGCCTCCTCATTACGTAGTGTCCGAAAAGGGTGAAGTGTACTCAAAGGTGCTGAATATGTCCATACAGTTTGAAGCGGATGTGACAACGGCTATCCTGGAAGCCATTGAAAGGGTGTCAAAGAATCCAAGGCATTAAAGGGTATGGATGGGGTGAAAATATGCCTTTGTTAAACAGGAAAATACTGTGCTTGGATATAGGCAGCAGCGCCATAAAATGGATGGTGTTTGACGGGAAAAGACGCTTGCTGTATGATTGGGGTATATCTGAAACACCAGAGGGTTGGGTGAAGGGCGGAAGGATTATTGAACAATGCGGCGTTGCACAAAGAATTAACGAGGTTTTAAGGTCCTCGGGAGGGAAACCATCCGGTGTGCTGGTTTCTTTCTTTTGCCCTGAAATGATAATAAGAACGGTGATGCTGCCAAAGCTGGACCCTAAGGAACTGGAAAGGGTCGTAAAATTCGAAGTGGAACATTTGCTATCACAGGGCGCCGAAAAATATGTTACGGACTATAGGGTACTGGGGGAAGTACTGCAGCAGGGGTCCGTTCAGGTGAAGGTTCTGATTGCGGCAGTGCCTTCGGAGATAGTTAAGGGATACTTGGGGCTTTTTAAAAGGTTAAGCCTAAAACCACTGGCGCTGGATTTTCACGGCAATTGTATATCCAGGACTGTCGGTCTAATAAATAAAGACTCCAAGGGAGAACGGCAGCTGGTGGTGGATATAGGGGCTTCCACTGCTGCAATAACCATTGTGGAAAGAGAATCCCCGGTGTTTACAAGGCTTATATATATATCCGACACTGAACAGCTGTTTAAGGATGTATGCCACTCCGTTGAGTTTTTCAGAACAAGAAGTGGAAGCAGTATTGATACAATTGTAATGGCAGGAGGCAGCAGTCATTTAAAGGAGCTTGGAAGCCGCCTGTCATCCGTTCTGGGGATAAGAGTAGTTTCATTATCCGCCGAACTGCAGCCGGTTTTCAAGGGGGAATTCCCCCGCGAAAAAGCTGAAACCTTTGCCAATGTACTGGGTTTAGCCTTGGGGGATAGGAAGAATAAGGACAGGGACATAAACCTTCTTCCCGAAAAATACAGGGATACACGGGAAAAAAGAAGGGCCAAAGGAACAAAGTTGGCGGCGGCGGTACTGGCCGGTACTACGGCAGCAGGAGCCATACTGCTTCCCTTGTATTATATTGATGGTTTGAAAAGCAGGAGTGCAGTAATACGGGACGAGGCGGCAGGCTGGGAAACGATAATGGAATACATCGAAAACATGGAAGACCTGCGCAGGGAGATGGAGCTTAGAAAAAACGTGTACGAAATGCTTAAGTCCCAGCGAAGGGAATGGTCTTTTATGCTTGATGAAATAGGCCGCAGCGTTCCCGATAAAGTTTTGCTTGTTTCGGTTAGTTTTGTATACCCGGATGGGATTAAGATTATCGGTGAGGCACCGGATTACGCGGCGGTAGCCCGGCTGGCTGTAATACTGGGGCAAATTGAGGATATTATCGCAGCGGAGCCGGTGAGCATTGCCGCTTCGAGGAAAGGAACCTTTGACTTTGAATTAAGGTGCCTTTTAAGGGGTGAGGCGGATGCGTATTAACCTGAGCAAGAGGGAGAAAGTGCTGGTGCTTCTGGCTTTTGCGGTGGTACTGTTTTTCTTATACCACAGGTATTACCTTGTTCCCATACTTGAGGAGGCCGCGGCGATAAAGGAAGAGATGCGAAAGAGCCAGGAAAGATTTACAAACCTTATAACGGGCGGTAGTGATATAGGCACACTTGAGAAAAGGATGGAAGAAATAAAGTCCAACCTGGGGGGGATGGAGATAGCATTGCCGCCGGGTCCAAATACTCCCGAGATAATAACCCAGATAGAAAACTGTTCCAAGGCCGCCGGTGTAGAGTTGGGAAGAATGGATTTCTTAGAAATTGCGGCACCGCAAGGAAGGCCGGGGGAACAAAAACAGGGGGTACATTACATAAAGGTGCCGGTTCAAGTACATATTTCAGGGTCCTATGGCGGTATTATGGCCTTTATTAAGGCGCTGGAAGAGTCGGAGAGACTCTATAGCATCACAGGTTTTGACCTATATAATGCCGGGCAGGAGAACGGGCACATCTTGAACATGGATATTGAATTATGTGCTTACGCGCTGCCGATGGGGGAGAAGCCGGTGCAAAACCCTTCAGCCTACGGGCTTACAGAGTACCAATACCTTAGGGAAAACCCCTTCGCCCCTGCAGCCGAATAAGGAAACAGGTTTTTTCGGCAGCACTCCAGTACAGGCGGGTTGGCATCCTGCCTGTTTTTTGTTTAACTGATTAAAGTATAAACCATTGACAAATATTATATTTGGCAATATATTTAGGCTAAATGCACGGTAAGCGGCGGGCCGGTGGGAAATAACAAGGAAAAGGTTTTAGCATAGAAATACGGTAGGTCATGGTTAGAATAAACAGGGAAAGGGACGTGGTTTAATGGTGATAAGGTTTGGCCCTTCCGGCAACTCGGAGGAATTTTACGAGCAGGGGTACAAGTCGTCGGTGGAGGCACCCAAGTGGCTGGCGGGCTTGGGCCTTAACGCCTATGAGTACTCATGCACCAAGGGTGTTAAGGTTAAGGAGGATACGGCGGTGCAAATAGGGGAAGAGGCGCGCAAACACGATATCGCCCTCAGTATCCATGCACCCTATTATATAAACCTTGCCGCCGCAGACCCTAAGAAAAGGGCCAATTCGGTGGAGTACATACTGCAGAGCCTCACGGTGGCGAGGTGGATGGGTGCCGGTAGGGTGGTGTTTCACCCGGGGTCCTGCGGCGGTGAAAACAGGACAGAAGCCCTTGGAAGAGCAAAGGAAGCTTTGAAGTGGACCATTGAGGAAGCGGACCGGAGTGGTCTTGGCGGTATAGTGTTGTGTCCCGAAACGCTGGGCAAAAAAAACCAACTGGGAAGCTTGGAGGAAGTATTGGAAATGTGCCGGCTGGATGAACGGCTGATGCCCACCATAGACTTCGGGCATATCCATGCCTATACCGGGGGAGGCCTTGAAAGCTATGAAGACTTCAGCCGGGTGGTGGATACAATTGAAGATGCCCTCGGCTTTGAACGTATTAAAAGACTTCATGTACATTTCAGCAGGGTGGAGTTTACAAAGGGCGGCGAAAAAAAACACTGGACACTTGATGATACGCAGTACGGGCCGGAATTTATACACCTGGCCAGAGTAATAATAGATAGGAGACTTGCTCCCGTCATTATTTGCGAATCCCGGGGCACAATGGCCAGGGACGCGAAAAGGATGAAAGAAATATATGAAATAGTGCTTAAGGAGCGCTGATTTTGCTGTCAATTGTACGAATAATATGGTAATATAAATAGGGAAAATAATAAGTAAAAACTGGAAAAGGCAGCAAGGAGGGTATTACTTGCATAAAAGGCTTGCCAGGGCAAGGGACATGCTGCAGCAAAAGGGGCTGGATGCGGTGCTGGTCCAAAGCCCCGTTAACAGGAGGTATTTAAGCGGTTTTACCGGTACGGCGGGCACGCTGCTTATTACGGACAGCAAAAGCATTTTGATTACCGATTTCAGGTATACCTGCCAGGCGGAACGGCAGTGCCGGGACTTTATGGTGACCGAATGCCGGGAAGGCCTTTGGGACAGCCTGAATTCACTGGTTAGGGAGTACCAAGTAAAAAAACTGGGGTTTGAGGATGACTTTTTTACTTACCGGCAGTACATCAAAATGAGAGAAAACTTGGAGGGAATAGAGCCGGTCCCGCTGGGTGAAGAATTAAACCTTCTGAGGGCCGTAAAGGATCGAGAAGAGATGGGAATTATGAGGACAGCAGCAAGGATTTCTGAAAAGGCCCTGGAACATGTTTTGCCCATGATAAAGCCGGGGGTAACCGAAAGGGAGATTTCAAAGGAACTCGAGGTATTCATGATAAGGGCCGGCTGCACGGGTCCAGCCTTTGACTTCATAGTGGCGTCGGGATGGCGTTCCGCGATGCCCCACGGCGTGGCAGCCGATAAAAAGATAGAGTACGGCGACCTTGTCACCATTGACTTTGGCGGTAAATACGAAGGTTATTGTTCGGATATGACCAGGACTTTTGTAGTAGGGAAATGTTCTCAAAAGCAGAAGGAAATATATGAAACGGTACTGGCCGCCCAGCATGCGGCCCTGGAACAAATAAGAGCGACCTTAAGGGGCTGCGATGCGGACAGCACGGCCAGGAGCGTTATAGAAAAGGCCGGGTACGGGGAATACTTCGGGCACGGCCTGGGGCACGGAGTGGGACTTGAGGTCCATGAGGCGCCGGTGCTGGGGCCAAAGAGTGAAACGATTCTTGAGCCGGGCATGACGGTGACGGTGGAGCCGGGTATATACATGGAGGGTTTTGGCGGAGTACGGATAGAAGACCTAGTAGTAGTAACGGATAACGGAGTGGAGAACCTAAACAATTTTCCAAAGGAACTCATGGTTTTATAACCAATTAAACAATACGCTTACCAGGAGGGATAGTAATGATTTCTGCAGGAGATTTCAAAAAGGGAATTACCTTTGAGATGGACGGCCAGGTCTACCAGGTTCTGGACTTCCAGCATGTCAAACCGGGTAAGGGAGCTGCCTTTGTAAGGACAAAGTACAGGAACATCATTACCGGTGCAACCCAGGAAAGGGCCTTCAACCCGTCCGACAAGTTCCCAAAGGCCCATATTGAAACCAAGGAGATGCAGTACCTGTACGACGACGGCGACCTGTACTATTTCATGGATACCGAGACCTACGAGCAGATTCCCTTAAGCAAGGACAAGGTGGAGGACGCCATTTTGTACATTAAGCCTAACGACATGGCCACGGTCAGGTTCTTTAAGGGTAATGCCTTTTCGGTTGAGCCGCCCAACTTTGTCACTCTGAGGGTGGTTGAGACAGAACCGGGTTTCAAGGGGGATACCGCCCAGAACGCTTTCAAGCCGGCTAAGGTTGAGACCGGGGCGATAGTTCAGGTGCCGCTGTTTATAGAAAACGGCGAACTCATAAGGATAGACACCCGTACCGGTGAGTATATGTCAAGGGTTTAGGGTAATAATAGGAATAGCCAAAAATAAGAAGGAGGTTTGTAAAATGAAATACTTGTATGAAAGAGTATCTTACTTAAGGGGTCTTGCCGACGGCCTGCAGGTAAGCGAGGACACCAAGGAAGGCAAACTGCTGGTCCACATTGTGGATGTCCTGGAAGACTTTGCGGATGCCGTCAATGAACTGGCTGAAGCACATGATGAACTCGACGAATACGTGGAATGCATAGATGAGGACCTTGCCGAAGTGGAAGAGGAAGTACTCGGGGACTTCTATGACGAAGACTATGATGACTATGACGATGATGAAGAATTCATTGAAGTGGAATGTCCCCATTGTGAACATACCGTACTGGTTGAAGAAGAAGTAATGGAAGATGATGATGCCGACATAATATGTCCCAACTGTCACGAGCCCATATACGTGGACTTTGATGAAATTGATGACGATGAGGACGAAGAGGAAGGCGAAAGCTGAACTAAAGATGCGGGAAAACGGTGCAATCAAAAGGCACCGTTTTTTTTATGCCTTTTGGCGGGGGTAAAATTTAGACATATTGTAGGTCCCATAAAAATATTAATTATATAAGAAAGGGGGACAGGTATATAATGTACACTTATGAAAAGCCGGGACCCGCCGAGGCAAGCTGGCCAAAAGGAAAGTACAGGGCCATACTGGATTCGGTGCCGGTCAATATCCGCAAAATGATAGCCGGTCTTCCACAAAGAAACCTGGAGAACATTGAGGAGTTCCGACTGAAGGTAGGAGCCCCCTTTATTGTATATGGCGGAGGGGACAGTTTTTTTATTACCCGGGACGGTCATCTCAGCAGGGACATGACCGGGGCATATATTGTGACCAGGGAGGATACCGAAAAGGCGCTGCAGCTCATGTGCGACTGCTCGATTTACTCGATAGAGGATGAGCTGAGGGAAGGGTATATCACCATAAGGGGCGGACACAGGGTCGGGGTGGTGGGAAAGGCGGTCACAGAAGGAGGCCGGGTAAGAACTATAAAGGATATATCCGGTTTAAATATAAGGGTTTCCCGCCAGGTCATAGGCTGTGCCGACCCGCTGATGCCCCGCATACTAAGGGGCAGGGATGGAATACACAACACCCTTATCATATCACCACCCCAATGCGGAAAGACCACACTGCTTAGGGACATTATTAGGCAGTTGAGCGACGGGGTTCCTGCATTGAACTTTACGGGGATGAAGGTGGGAGTGGTGGACGAACGCTCCGAGCTGGCAGGATGCTACCAAGGGGTCCCCCAGAACATTATTGGTATAAGGACTGATGTACTGGACGCCTGTCCCAAAGCCCAGGGTATCATGATGCTAATTAGGGCCATGTCCCCGATGGTTATTGCCACCGATGAACTGGGAAGACCCGAGGACTTGATGGCAATTGAGGAGGCGGTACGCGCTGGTGTCAGAATAATAACCACCGTCCATGGATGGAACCTGGAGGATGCGATGCAAAAACCGGTGATAGGGAAGCTCCTAAGGGACGGGGTATTTGAAAGGGCGGTGGTATTAAGCAGGAGAAGGGGTCCCGGGACGGTGGAACAGGTCATCGACGTAGGCGCAAGGAAAATACTAAGGGGTTTTGGAGGAGCATAGGATGATGGTAAAACTTATAGGCTGCATTGTAATAATAGCTTGCTCAACTTCCGGGGGATACCTTTTGGCCTCCGGTTATACCAAAAGGATAAGGGAACTGAGGGCATTCCAGCACGCCCTCCAGTGCCTTGAAAGCGAAATACTGTTCACGTTAACACCGCTCCCCCAGGCGGTTAAAAAAATAGCGGCAAGGCTGGATAAGCCCATAGACAGGTTTTTCGCCTTTTTCGGCCAGGTTCTGGAACAAAGGGCCGGCCACACTGCGGAGGAGGCTTGGGATATGGCCATCGGCAAAGCCCGGGGTTTCCTCTGCCTGGACCGGGAGGACCTGGACATTATCCGGGGTTTTGGCAAGAATCTTGGTTCTACCGACAGGGCAAACCAGGAGAAATGCTTTAGGCTGGTAAAATACCAGCTACAGGAACAACTGGTTAAGGCCGAGGAAAAACGAAACAAAAACGAAAAGCTTTGCAAAAACTTGGGGTTCCTGCTGGGGGCCGCACTGGTAATACTTCTAGTCTGAGAGGAGAGAGTGGGGTATGGATGTCAACGTAATATTCAAGATTGGGGCCATAGGTATCCTGGTGGCGGCTTTATACCTTGTGCTTAAGAATACAGGGCGGGAGGAACTGGCCCTTATGGCTGCCCTGGGCGGTTTGGTGGTGGTGCTTATGATGGTTATACAAATGATTGGTGAGCTGTTTGATAACGTCAGGACAATGTTTCAACTCTACTAAAGGACGGGATAACCTTGGAGATAATTCAGATTGTAGCGATAAGCATAATTGCCGTAATTCTGGCGGTTGTCATAAGACAGTACCGGCCCGAGCTGGCATTGCAGATAAGCGTCGTTACGGGTTTGCTCATATTTTTGGTGGTAATATTCAAGATGGCATCGGTGCTGGATGCGCTTAGGACTTTTACCGGCAGAATGAACATAGACACGGTTTATATATCCACGATCTTCAGAATAGTCGGTATCGCGTATATTGCCGAGTTCGGGGCGCAGGTGTGCAAGGATGCCGGGGAGAATTCCATCGCTTCAAAGATTGAACTGGCGGGTAAGGTTATAATACTTGTGCTGGCGGTACCAATACTTATGGCCTTGATGGAACTAATCATGGAGATAATACCCTGAAGGGGGCGGTATGTTGGACAGGTGGGTATTAATGCTTATACTTTTCGCGGTACTGGTTATACTTCCATCGGAATGCGCTGCGGCCGGTGGAAAAACGGCGGGTCCCGTGGAACAGTTTATTGATGAGCAGGTGAATAACCTCGACCTTGGCGATATCCAGGGCGTGCTGGACAGCCTTAACCGGGAAGTGGAAGGGTACATGCCTTCGATAAATGCCGTGGGACTAATAAAAGGGCTTATAAAGGGCGATGTAGGTATAACACCGGCCCAGGTGTTGGCCGGCATGGGCAGGTACCTTTTTGCACAGGTTTTGGCAAACTTGAACCTGCTGGCAAAGCTGGTGGTGCTGTCCATCGTATACGCAATCCTTTTAAACATACAGGATTCCTTTGGCGATGGTTCTGTAAGCGCCCTTGCCAGAATCGCTTGCATGCTCATGCTTACCGCCGTGGCGGTGCAAAGCTTTTGGGCCGCAATCCAGGTTGGGTCCTCCACCATAGACAATATGGTGAAATTCATGCAGGTTTTTCTTCCGGCGCTGCTTGCTCTGCTTGCGGTGATGGGGGGGATCACCTCAATGGCATTGCTGCAGCCAGCCCTAGCGGTATCCATAGGTTTTTTCAGTACCGTGTTTAAGGATATACTGCTGCCGGTTATATTTTTTTCCGCGATTCTTGCGATTGTTAACAACATGTCCGAAAAATTCCACTTGTCAAGACTGTCCTCCCTTCTTAAACAGGGGTGTGTTGCTGCAATAGGGCTTGTCCTTACTGTGTTTATTGGCATTATGACTATACAGGGGGTGACGGCCGCCACCATAGACGGGGTATCCATAAGGACCGCCAAGTTTGCGGTTGACAGCTTCATTCCGGTGGTGGGCGGTTTCCTTTCGGACGCGGTGGAGACGATAGTTGGCTGTTCGCTGCTGATAAAAAATGCAGTGGGCGCCTTTGGGCTTATATCGCTGTTTTCAATAATAGCATTCCCGGCCCTTAAGGTCATATCGCTGGTCCTTATATACAAAGTATGCGCCGCGATTATAGAACCGGTGGCGGGGGGGCAGCTGGTCCGGTGCCTGAACGAGATGGCGGGAAGCCTGCTGCTTTTGTTTGCAACGGTGGCTTCGGTGGCGCTCATGTTTTTCATATCGGTTACGATAATAGTCGGGGCAGGTAATGCCGCCCTTATGATGAGGTGATGGGATGGAGTTTTTACGGAACTGGGTGGTAAACATAGTAATTACCATGATATTTGTCACCATTGTTGAAATAATGATGCCGAGCGGTAGTACCAGGAAATACATTAGCCTGGTAATAGGTCTGATGGTTATGTTCGTAATAATAAACCCTGTTCTAACGCTGATGGCGGGGGACTTTGACTTCGGGAGCAGAGTTTATGAAACGTCTCGGTCCATTGCCCTGGGCGATGTGAATTACAGGATGGGTAAACTGGAAAACAGCAGCAGGGAAGGAGTAATTAAGCTATACAAAAACAGCCTGGAGCAGCAGATTGCGAAGGATATTGAGAATAAAGGCCTTGGCAAGGTACAGGCGGAGGTAAGAATAGAAGAGCGGCACGACGCGCAAGATTTCGGAAGCATCACCGGTATAAGGGTGTTGATAATCGATACGGCGGATAAGGACGGGGCGGGGGGAATCGAAAAAGTTGACAGGATAAAGGTAAAGGTGGGAGACGGTACAGGGCAGCCCGGCATTCATGATGGAAGCATGCAGCAGGAAATAGCAAAATACCTGGCCGGTACATACCAACTGCCGGAAGAGAGAATAGAAGTGGTATTGCCATAAGTAACACAAATGGGGGGAGCAGGCCAAATGAATCTGAACGCTTTTAAAGAAAAACTGTACAACATGGGTACAAAAAGAATGGTCCAAAATCTTGTCATAATATCACTGGTTGCTGCCATACTGGTAATCGTTTCGAGCAGTTTTTTTGGAACCGGTGACAAGAAGAGAAATAGTATTGAGGATAAAGACATACAATTAAATAGACAGTCGATTTCCGCAGCCACCTACGAAGAGCAGCTGGAGACCAGGCTGAAGGGTATACTTGAACAGATATCCGGTGTTGGTAAGGTCTCGGTAATGGTTACGTTAAAGTCAAGCAAGGAAATAGTGCCGGCTTTAAACACGGTGGAGTCGGGGAGCGAGACCAGTGAAAGGGACGGGGACGGTGGAACAAGAACAATCATTCAACAAAGTACAGACAAAAGGGTGGCACAAGGTGGCGGCAGCATTACGTCGGACCAGCCGCTTATAGTTAAAGAGGTAATGCCGGAGGTGATGGGGGTAATCGTGGTGGCGGAAGGGGCGCAAAGGCCGGAAGTGACAGAACGGCTCACCGACGCGGTTCAGACGGTGCTGGGGATACCTGCGTTTAGGGTAAAGGTTTACCCAATGTAACTGTAAAGTGTCACCGTCGTTGTAATAGGCATGCGGATCGGGTGTCTCCACATAAAAAATGGGGGGAATGAGATGTGATGGTATTAAGAAGAAAGACAGTGGTACTGTCATTGTTGGTGTTACTGTTAATTGTTATCGCGGTGGTAAATCATAATCTGGGGAGGGAAATTGCCGGCGACAACAGCCTAACCTTCGTAAAAGATGAGGTTTCCTGGGAACCGGATGTACCCGAGCCGGAAGGAGACCTTGCACTGGACAGCGAAGACACCGGCAACATAGAAATCGAGGAGGGAGTGGAAACAAGCGCCGCCGGCCTTGCTACGTCCAGTTTCTTTATCCAGTCCAGGCTTGACAGGAACAAAAACAGGAGCTTCTATATAGAAACGTTAAACGGTATTGTTTCCGATCCGAACATAGACAGCGGCGTCAAGGAAATGGCCCAGGCAGAAATGCTTTCACTGATTAAAAAAAGTGAAACCGAAAGTATAATTGAGAACCTGATCAAGGCCAAGGGATTTAAGGACGCCCTGGTGATTATGGGAGAGGATTCGGTAAATGTAATCGTGGATTCTGAAAAGCTTACCCAGGCTCAAGTGGCTCAAATAAAGGATATTGTAACCCGGGAGGCGGACGTTGAAACGGATAAAATAAAGATTATGGAAAAACAATAGAATTATTTGTAAAGGCAAGGTCCATTTGGTATAATAAAGACTATAATTAATACGCTTGATGGGGGTGAGAACTTGTCGGACGAAGTTAGAAAGGATACCGAAGATTTCGGCACCGTGAAAATATCCGATGATGTGGTTTCCATAATATCCGGAATAGCAGCCACGGAAGTTAAGGGAGTTGCCGGCATGAGCGGAGGCATTGCAGGGGGCATCGCAGAGCTGCTGGGCAGGAAAAACCAGTCCAAGGGTGTTAAGGTTACCATAGGGGAAAAGGAAGTTAACATAGACTTGCATGTAATCATGGAGTACGGGGTAAAAATACCCGACGTTGCATGGGAGATTCAAGAGAAGGTCAAAAAAGCCGTGGAAACCATGACGGGTTTGAACGTTGTCGAAGTGAACATACACGTACAGGGCGTGACCATGGATAAGGTAAAAGATGGAGAGGACCAGGAAAAATAAAGATTGCTTTTTCAAATAAAGATAACCTCCTTTCCGGGAGGTTTGTTCTTTAGCGGAAAAAAGGTGGACAAGCATAAATAAAAGCCAGTGGATCACTCCGGGTAGATTGGCGGGCCTTATGGAAATAATATTATTGCTGCACAAAGCCGGAAGTGAGACAGGAGGTTTGACGAATGAGCAGGAAAAAGACCAGGGAGCTGGTTGTACAATTCCTATTCCTGTTGCAGATGCGTAAGGAGGACTACACCGGCCTTATGGAGGATTTTTTTGAGCAAAACCCCATGCAGGAAGAGGATAAGGAATTTTTCAGGGAGAATATAGAGGGAACCGTAAAAAACCTCGACAGGATAGACGAGCTGATTTCCGGAAAACTAAAGAATTGGACCATTGACAGGATACCCGGGGTTGACCTTGCCGTGCTTAGGAACGCCGTTTATGAGATTTTGTACAGGGATGATATACCGGTGAAGGTTTCGATAAACGAAGCGGTGGAATTGGCCAAGAAGTACAGTGACGAGGAATCTGGAGTTTTTGTGAACGGCATACTGGGAAACCTGGTTAGAGAACACAATATGCAGTAGGTGAGCCAATGGAAGCGTATATTGGTTTTGATACAAGCTGCTATACCACCTCAGTTGCCATAGTGGATGATACGGGTGAACTTATCCTTGACTACAGGTCGGTCCTTCGGGTCAAAGAGGGCGGCAGGGGTTTGCGGCAGTCCGAGGGGGTGTTCCAGCATATAAAAAACCTTGGGGTCTTCGCCGGGACGGAAAACAGGCTGCCCGGGGAGATGAAAATAGCCGCTGCAGCAGCTTCGGTTAAACCAAGGCCGCTGCCTGAATCGTACATGCCGGTGTTCACGGTGGGAGAGAACGCGGCCAGGGTGGCCGCTGCAGTGGCGGGGGTGCCTTTCTTTGAGACCACCCACCAGGAAAACCACATCATGTCGGGCCTTTGGTCAGGCGGAGGGCCGAAAGAAGAAAGATTCCTGACGGTGCACCTTTCAGGGGGTACCACCGAGCTGCTGGAAACTGTAAGAAATGATACCGGTTTCGGAGTAAGGATAATAGGCGGTACGGAAGACATAAGTGCCGGCCAGCTGGTGGACAGGGTGGGTGTGGCAATGGGGCTTTCCTTTCCCTGCGGGCCGCATCTCGAAAGGCTGGCCGACGAAGCTGGGAAAGAGGACCCGCCCGTTGAAATACGTTGTTTTGCCCGGGGTACCTCCACAAGTTTTTCAGGCCCGGAAACCCATGCTAAAAGGTTACTGGAGGCGGGCGAAAGCAGGACAGGGGTTGCCCGGGCGGTGCTTTTTTGCATAGCCCGAAGCCTGGCGTCGGTTATAGCGGAAGCATGCAGCAGACTGGGAATATATGATGTATTAATGGTGGGCGGCGTATCCTCAAACAAATACATAAGGGGATACTTGGAAGAAAACCTAAACTGCAGGCTGTATTTCCCGAAAGCGGAGTACTGCAGCGACAACGCGGTGGGTACCGCCTTAATAGCCATGCAAAGGTATAAAAACATATAACAGATTATTAAAGGGTGGAATAATCCATGGAAATAAGGGCGTTTTCGGTGAGTGAGGTTAACGGTTACATAAAGAAAAGCCTGGCCGGCGATCCCATTTTAGCGGCTATTGCGGTAAAGGGAGAGCTTTCCAACTGCAAACTGTACAGTTCAGGGCACATGTATTTTTCGCTGAAAGACAGCTTAAGCCGAATAAGATGTGTGATGTTTCGGGAGGCGGTCCAAAATCTTTCCTTTGAACCAACCGACGGGATGAAAGTGCTGGCGAGGGGAAGCGTTTCGGTATACGAAAGGGACGGCCAGTACCAGCTGTATGTCAGGGAAATGTCCCAGGACGGGCTGGGAGAGCTTTACGAGGCCTTTGAAAAGCTGAAAAAATCCCTGGAGCAAAGGGGATATTTCGATCCGGCCAAAAAGAAAAAGCTGCCTTTCATGCCGGCCACCATAGGAGTGGTTACCTCTGCGAAGGGGGCGGCGGTTAAGGACATAATTAACACCATAAACCGCAGGTGGGGCAAGGCGCAAATTTTTGTTTACCATTCCCTGGTACAGGGGGAAAGAGCCCCGGAACAGATTTGCCGAGGTATCCGGTATTTTAACACTGTCCAGCCGGTGGATGTGTTGATAATCGGGAGGGGCGGAGGGTCCATTGAAGAACTTTGGGCCTTCAATGATGAAAGGGTAGCCGAGGCGGTGTTTGAGTCCAATGTGCCGGTTGTATCCGCCGTAGGGCACCAGACGGATTATACCATTGCCGACTTTGTAGCCGACCTGCGGGCTGCTACACCGACTGCAGCCGGCGAGCTGGTGGTCCCGGAACTGAGACAGGTAATCACAAGGATTAGTGATGCCCGCGGCAGGATGAAAGCAGCCATGGAAAAACAAGTACGTTTCGGTGTTTTGAGGCTGCAGCGTGTAAGGGACAGCTATGCCTTCAGGCAGCCGCTGGATAGGATAATGCAGTACCGTCAGCAAGCCGACGACGGTTACGAAAAGCTTATTAAAGGTTTCCGGCAGCAGCACTCCAACAAGAAACAACTGCTGCAGCAGCGGTTCGAAAGGCTTTGCGCAATTAATCCCATGGCGGTGCTGGAAAGGGGTTACACGGTTGTTAGGGACCCGTCAACCGGTCAACTTATAAGGTCGGTGGGTCAGGCAAGGGTTGGCGACTACCTGGATGTGATGATGAAGGACGGGACTTTAAATGTAAAGGTATTAGATGTCAAAGGGGGTAACGCATAACCATGGAAAATGGATTAAGCTTTGAAAAGGCCATGGAAAGAATGGAAGAAATAATAGCCCTGCTGGAGGAAGGGGATTTGGACCTGGACAAGTCACTTGAGGTCTTTGAAGAGGGCATACGGCTTTACCGGAACTTATCCCGAAGACTGAAAGAGGCAGAGGGCAGGATTAAGATAATCATGGAGGAACAGGAAGGCGAGCAGGTACAATCCGGCATCGACCTGGAGGGAGATAATGACCTTGACTTTTAAAAGAGCGATGGAAGAAAAAAAGAAGCGGGTGGAAGAGTGCCTCAAAAACTGTATCAAGCATGAACAGGGCGTGCCCGGCATAATATACGAGGCGATGGAGTACAGCCTGTTTGCCGGAGGGAAAAGGCTTAGGCCGATACTGGTGATGGCGGGCTGTGAAATTTGCGGCGGTGACGTCTCAAGGGTAATGCCGTTGGCGTGCGCGGTGGAACTGATTCATACCTATTCACTTATTCACGACGACCTTCCGGCTATGGACAACGATGATTACAGGCGGGGCAAACCGACAAATCACAAAGTTTTCGGGGACGGTATTGCCGTTCTTGCCGGGGACGGTCTTTTGAACTATGCCTTTGAAGTTATGCTGGATTTATATCCCCTTGACGGAGGTAACTTGAAAGCAGTAAAGGAAATAGCGAGGGCTGCCGGCGTGACGGGGATGATAGGGGGCCAAGTTATGGACCTTATGTACGAAGGAAAGCGGGCGGGCCTTGACGAGTTAAAGGAAATGCACCTTAGGAAAACCGGTGCCCTTATATGTGCGTCCTTGCTGGCAGGAGCCTTAAGCGCGGGATGCAGTGATGCGGAGTACGAAAATATACGGAAGTTCGGAAATAATTTGGGACTTGCATTTCAAATAAGAGACGATATCCTTGATGTTATAGGAAAAGAAGAGACCCTTGGGAAAAAGGTAGGCAGCGATGTTTCCAAGGGTAAGTCCACCTACGTATCAATACTTGGGCTGGATGAATCCACAAGACTTGTAAAAAAACTTATAAATGAAGCAAAGGAAAGCCTGGCGGCCTTTGGCGAAAAGGCGAAGTTTCTAACTGAGCTGGCTGACAGCCTCATTGACAGGGAGTTTTAGAACAAGGAGGAGGACGCTTGAACTTTTTTTCGCGGGTATTGGAAAACAAAGTTTTGATGATAGCGCTGGTGTCCTGGGCGGTGGCGCAGGGGAGCAAAGTTCTAATCGAAGTTCTTAGTTACAGGAAAGTGGATTTAAAGCGCTTTGTCGGTTCGGGAGGAATGCCCAGCTCTCATTCCGCCTTTGTAATGGCGCTGTCAACCGGCATAGGCAAACTGGAGGGCTGGGAATCGCCGCTTTTTGCCATAGCTATGTCCTTTGCCTTCGTGGTTATGTACGATGCCGCTGGGGTGCGCAGGGCTGCCGGCAAGCAAGCCGAAATACTCAACATAATAATTAAAGACGTGATTGAGCACAAAGTGCTCAAGGAAGAAAGACTTAAGGAGCTAATAGGCCATACTCCGATAGAAGTTATAATAGGCGGTATTATTGGAGTTATAACAGCCAATATTATGGTTTAAACGGATTTGAAGGGCGCATGGTATCATGTTATAATATGCACATATCGAGGTGGCGCAGTATTCTAGTCAGAGGTTTTGCTTCTGAAGGCGGGGCTAAAAATCCGTCAAAGGGCACATCGATGAAGTTCCTTGGATCGGCTTTCGACGCCCAGTCGGGGGCCTTTTCAGGGAGTAAGGAGGCCGGGGCGATCTGCAAAGGCATGCAGGCGTTGACCCTCCCTCCGCGGAGACCCCGATAACCGGATACAGGGTTCGGGGAGTAACCTGCAGATAAGACTGCAGCGTAGCCTGCCTTGAGTGAAACGGGCGGATGATTGTCAGGCTAGTCCGAAGGGCCCTTCGGAGGATGCCAATGCTTTCGAAACCCTTTTTGCAAAAGAGGCTAGGAAGTAGAACCGATGCCGGGGAAAACCCCTAGACTGTTCCGAAAGAGGCATAATGAGGATTAGAGTGCGGACTAAGTGGCAATCCAGCCCTGTCGCTGGCAACACGACAGAGACGAATTTAAAGGGAAACCGCCGACCTGGCGACAGGCCGGTATTCGACTGGGAAAGCCTGCTGGACCTAAGCCGCAAAATTTACTCAATATGCCGCCACCTGGAAGCCTTGCTGATAGTGCATACTATCAGCTTTTTTATATTCTTTCCCTTTCAATGGGATGATATAATTTTAATATATGTAATTATACTAATTCTATAACAAAAAAGAGTGAGGTAATTAGTATTGAAACCAAGAGCAAAACCCGGGAAGAAAAAAAAGAGCCGCTGGGTGGTTTTGATAACCCTGTGGACCTTTCT
>LFRM01261393.1_pt1 | contig 41589 bp, 51 predicted proteins | sample 618341 | NCBI WGS metagenome assembly LFRM01 (sample SAMN03654438, study PRJNA283298) | anaerobic digester metagenome | isolation source: pool of bioreactors CSTR01a, CSTR02a, and CSTR03a thermophilic anaerobic... | place: Denmark: Kgs. Lyngby | collected 2014-05-21 | reverse complement strand
TAGTATGCTATTATCCTTTACCTTTGTATTGGTAATCGTGTATTCAGTTCCGGAAACTTGAACACTCTTTTTGTATCCTTTCGGTACATCCCGCTCATCTACTGTCCACTTGGAGGACTCTTCTAAATTATTCCAGGTGTAAGTCCAATTGTTATCTTGATTCAGAATAACCTCTTCACCGGAGGCGACGCCATCTTTATAAAGTTGTACTCTAACGGACTTAGGCCTGTTTTCGTCTTCACCTTTCCAGACTTTGTTCACTGTAAGCTCTGCAACTGGTGTCTTCGGTGTTCTAACAGCTACTCGCAGTGGCTCGATGATTGGAATACCATCTATTGTCATTGCAAAGGAGTTCCAAGCAACATATGACTTTTCAATCGCATCAATGTCGGCTGGGTTCTCAATCACAGCATCAAAATCAAATTGAAATCCCTCGTTTATCGTGATTTTTTGTCCTTGTTTGAGAGTAATCAAGAAGGAATGGATTTCACTCCAGTCGCTCACTTCATCTGCAAGCATCCAAGCGGGGTCTTCACTGTCAAGAGGATTTGAAACCTTATCAAATCCATCGATGTTCAGTTGTACATTTAAGTCATCTCTCTTTGGATTCCTTGATGTACTATAGAGGACTTCAAATTTCTCCTCATCGACTCCAATTGGGCCTGTTAAGACAAGCGCAAACTCGCTACCTCTTGAGACACCATCAGTAATACCCAAATCTCCCACAGAAGGTAAGACATCCATAAGTGTCAGCGATTTAATTTCCCTACCTACATTATTCTTAAATTGCAGTCGGTAACTTGCCTTGCCATCAATATTCATTAATCCGTCAGATGTGTATTCGCTATCTAAATCACCCTTCACTTGCTTACTTGTTACAACCAAGTACTGATCTACCATATGATACTGATTACTGGATTTTAAGAGCTTATAGTCTTCTCCCTTTCCAGTGAGGTTCAGTTCATCGGAAATAATAATTGTATCTGTGAGTGCAGGTGGATCCACTGTTAATGTATTAAAATCACGATCCTTCACCAAGTCTGTAAAGACATGGACTGTCAACCCACTAAAGCCTGAAACCAAATTGACATCAAACACAACAGACAGTTTTGTCTTTGGTGGTATGGTCTCCTCTGAATTCGGCAACCATGAAATCTTATAATAGTTGTAAAGATTGTTATCTAAATCCATCTTCTCAACTTTAATGTCGATTGAGCTACCATCCTGTTTCGTTGCTGTGTATTTGCTTTCGTCCAGCTTGATATTTATAGGAACCATTACATAGGATTCAAGACCTTTTGCACTGATGTTTCCAACAGAAGTTTTTGAGTGGTTCTCCAAAGTAATTTGCAGCTTATTCTCTCCAAGATAAACTGTTCCTTTTTCAGAATCGAGTAGACTAATCTTATTGGTAACGGTTGGCTTGTATGCTTCCGGATCACTCGTTACATAAGCCAAGCGAGGACCATTGACTTCCCAATGATTACTCTGTTCAAACCCGTCGTAGCGTACATTTCCATCCCTATCTCGAGTCTGATACATTTTAGAGGCCAAAATACCATTCTCGGTTAGCCAAGAGCTATTGTCTGATTCAATGGTTTCTTTTGTATAATCCCATACTTCTGCTATTCTGCCCGCATCAGCTATATGCGAAGCATCTTTATCCACTATTGCAAAGATGCTTATATCATTTTTAAGGAGCGTGCGATCTTTATCTGTGTCATATTTTGCACTTTCTCGCCAGTTTTTACTGATATTGAAATCGTACTTAAACATGTTAACACCCTGAGCACCGGTAGGGGAAAACATTCCCGGTGGGGTGTCAGTAAACACATACTGGACTTCGTTACATGGGCACCACCCGTTACACCCCGAATATCAATAGTACTGCCGTGATTAAAATCCTTGCCAAGTTCTAGTGTTGCAATAATGCCGGACTCCGCTACATTACTACCTTTTTCGATATCCATATCCACTCTGCTACCCAAAAGCAATATTTTGTAGTTTGGCATGTAGTCAATTGGGCTGGATCCAGTAGCTAAATCTGGATAATTCCACCAAGTCAGAGGAACTCTAAGTTGCTTCAAATCCAAATAATCATCGATATAATAATTAACAACGTATTCCTTATAACCGCTAAGTTTTCCATTATACATCGATGATAATCTATGGGCAAAACTCAGAGTGTCATTTCCATATACCGTTGGCTTCGTATCCATATCAGCAGTACTAGCGTAGCCATGATTACCCTCTCCATCCAGTGGCCCCCATGTGCCAAAAACATTCCAACTTCCATGTAGTTGAGGGATGTCTTTTTTGCCTGGATATAAGTCGACTTCTACTGTATCTTCATCTTCGCAGAGCTGATCTGAAAAGTTTGTAAAGCTGAGCTTCGTCGTAACCGGAATGTTCTTTATAATCTTATCGTAATTTGGGTCACCTTCATTTGGCTCATCAACCGTTCCATAAATCACTATAAGCTCCTGTTGCCAAAGCGCGCTATCTCCCCCATTGATACTTTCTTCTTGCTCGCCATAGGTCGGCGCATCAAACTCCCAAGACAACGTCCTATTGATCTCATCAACGGAAGTTGGCTCAGGATAGCCTTCTTGCATGCCCTTATAAACGAGATGCTCATCATAGGTTTCTGTGATTGTAATTTTTGTACCTTCCTTAATAAACTGCTGACCCGTTGAGGAAGCGTCAATTGCGGCTCTTGTCAACCAATAGGTATCTATCCCATAGCGCATCATCTTTGATTCTACATCCGTTGCCTTGTTTCCAAGCAATTTCTTGTTGATTTTCAGTGGGCTCGAAGAATTGACAAGAATTGGTTCTGATGTTACCGCATCCTTATTTAGCTCCTTCGAAGTGAATTTTGCTGTTAACAACATCTTTTCCCCATCCTTTGTCAACCCGTTTTTAGTTGTGAATCGAATAGGCACATCATAATAGCGCCCAGATTCAAGCTCATTAGCTTTCAAATGCAAGACGCCATCCTTGTCGATATCATAGGAGTCAAACCAACTCTCATCTTTCAATTTTTCAAGAGACTTTAGGTCGTAGATCAGAATGCTATTATCTTTTGACTTGATTTCAATGTCTACATCAGAAAAAGTTGTTCGCGCACCGGTCGACTTAATCTTCAGCATAACATAGTTTTTCTCTCCGGAAAGCATTACTTAATTACCAGCGCTCAGCGTCAACTCAAAATTAATGTCTTGAGTTTTTTGTTCTTCAGTGCGATTCATGGGTGGTGCATTAACCTCTTCATTTTCTTTGGCGAAGGCATTCATATTGCTTGATAGCATACTGAAAATCATTAGAAATCCAAATGCTAAAACAAGTATCCTCCTTCGTTTTAATTTTTTCATTTCCCTTCTCCATTTCTTTATCATATATTCCCGGAAGCTCTAATCGTGATTTTATAAAGCTTCCTTCTTACATGTTCCTTTCTTACATGTTCCTTTCTTGCCTTTTGTCTATCAAGATTAAGGCTACTTTCATAACTGAGTTAAGATTTAAGCTAGAAGAGTGTCAAGCTTACACTCTGCCTAGTGGCTTTCTAGTAAATAATATTTTTGGTATCAGCACCTTCTACCGGTTATTTTACCACTTATAACTATCACAATCTAACAATCCTCCCGCTTACCTTGCTTTATTTAAAAACAAAGACAACAAACGACTCTTACACAAAAGGACTTCAATCAAAATGATTGAAGTCCTTTTGTTGAAAGAATGCACATATATTTTATCTATTAATACAGCTTTGCTCCTGCCGGAATTCTATCGCTTACCATCAGAAGGTTCAGTCTTTCTTCCCCTTCTTCTTCGTGTATCGCAGATATAATCATTCCGCAAGAATCTATACCCATCATTTTTCTTGGTGGTAGGTTCGTAATGGCAACCAAGGTCTTCCCGACAAGTTCTTCTGCGGTATAGTACATCTTAATTCCGCTCAAAATAACCCTATCTGTACCGGATCCATCATCCAGTGTAAACTTCAAGAGTTTGTTGCTCTTTGGAACCTCTTCGCAAGCTTTCACCTTAACAATTCTGTAATCAGATTTTGAGAAGGTTTCAAAATCAACCATATCTTGAAACAGCGGCTCAACAACAGCCTTTGAGAAATCTATCTTTTCTTCTATAATCGGTGCACTTGAATCTTCTGAACTTATTGAAACTGTCTTTGTCTGCGACTCCAGTGGCTTCATTGTCGGGAATAGCTGGACATCCCTGATGGTTGCACTGTTTGTAAGCAGCATTACCAATCTGTCTATACCTATTCCGATGCCTCCTGTCGGCGGCATTCCTACTTCAAGCGCATTGACAAAGTCCATATCCATAGGATGAGCCTCATCATCAATTCCCAGATCAAGCTGCCTTTGCTGTTCTACAAATCTCTCATACTGATCAATCGGGTCATTAAGTTCAGAGAAAGCATTTGAAAGTTCCCATCCGTTAATATACGACTCAAATCTTCTTGTGATACGAGGGTTCTTAGGGTCTTTCTTGGCAAGAGGAGATACCTCTACCGGATGCCCGCAGACAAAGCATGGCCCGTCCAAAAATCCGGGGATATCCTCGCAGTAGTTCTCAAACATTTCTGCGATCAGCTTTCCTCTCGTCCATTCTCTTTCGTCCTCAAATGTCATACCGTACTTCTTTGCGGCCTCGACAGCTACTCCATCATCATCAATCTTATCAAAAGGAATTCCTGTAACCTTGATGACTGCTTCTGTCATATCAATTCTGTTCCAAGGAGGAGTAACATCAAATTCTTTGTCACCATATGTAATAATAGGTGTACCGTTTACTGCCATAGCACACTTATATGTTACCTGTTCCATTAAATCCATCATAGTCTCCATATCGCCATACGCTTTGTATGCCTCCATGGATGTAAATTCCGGACTGTGGTTCTTATCCATTCCCTCATTGCGAAAAACTTTACCAATCTCATATACTCCATCAAGACCTCCAACGATGAGCCTCTTGAGATAAAGCTCTAATGAGATTCTAAGAGTCAGGTCGAGGTCCAAAGTATTGTGATGAGTGAGGAAAGGTCTTGCGGCAGCTCCACCGGCAATAGTTCCAAGTACAGGTGTCTCAACCTCAACGAGATCGTAATCATCTTCTAAAACTCGACGCATAGTTGAGATGATTTTCGCCCTATTTAAGAAGGTCTCTTTGACTTCTTCGTTCATTATTAAGTCAACATATCTCTGACGATACCTTAAATCGGTATCTTTGAGTCCATGCCATTTATTAGGTAGGACTTGTAACGATTTGCACAGAAGCTTAACGTCCCGGGCTCTGATGCTAATCTCACCCATTTTTGTTTTGAAGACTTCACCTCTGACACCAACAATGTCACCGATGTCGTAATTCTTGAAAATCTGATATTCTTCCGCCGAAATATTATCTCGAGCAACAAAAATCTGAATTCTTCCTTGCTTATCCTGCAGATCAACAAAAGCGACTTTACCCATTCTGCGGAAAGCCATTATACGGCCGGCAACTCTGACTTCTTCATCTTCCATAGCATCGAAATTATCCTTGATATCAGCAGCATGAGCGGAAACATCATAAGTTTCAACAATATATGGATCTCTGCCCATGGCTCTCAATTCATCAAGTTTTTTTCTTTTATTCTGTCTCTGTTCGTTTATCTCAGTTTCTGTGAGCTCTTGATCCTCAACTTGCAGGTCCGGAACGTTATTATCTTTATTTATCATTCCTAACCTCCAGGACCTTGTACTTAGCTGTTCCATCCGGAACATGGAACTCGACTGTATCTCCTGCTCTTAGACCTTTAATGTGAGATCCCACTATAGATGCATTCGACAACTTTCCGTTAAGAGGATCTGCCTCTGATGTTCCGACAATATGATAAGTTGAGGTAATCCCAAGCACCATATCCTTTATCTTAACAATGCTCCCGGTCTGAACCGTATCTCCGTCAGATTCATCGATAACCTTAACAGTTCGAAGAAGCTCTTCAATCTCAGCTATTCTTCCTTCTGTCTCTGCCTGGGCATCTTTTGCCGCATCATACTCAGAGTTCTCACTTATGTCTCCCAGAGAAATAGCCTCTTTCAACCTTTCCGCATTTTCCTGTCTTACTACGGTTACGAGGTAATCGTACTCTTCGTTGAGCTGCTCATATCCTGCTCTTGTGATTTCGTTAGGTGTTTGTGCTGCCATTTTTAGTCCTTTCGCTACTATGTTCGTTACTTCTTATTGTAGTTTATTATGATTTGTTGCAATTTATTATAATATATTGTGATTAGCCATATTATATTTCGTATTTTTTGACATTTTCGCTTCCTGTCAAATTTAAAATTGCCGAGTACTTGAGTTTGAAACGAATGATATCTCCGACCACTATATGTTCTTTGCAATCTTCAATATCGAGTATGGTATGATCTCCGGATGCGCCTATTACTTCCGCTCCCTCAAGTTGCGGTATTATATCTCCAATATCTCCATAATCGGCACGCCCCAGAGCCATTACAGCTCTTTTTCTGTTGCCCCTGTCAATATACTTTCTCCTCTGACCAAAAGCATCAACTCCGAGCTCTCCTATCGGATGCGTGGGTTTGATTTTGGCCTCTATAACTTCAGCCTCGAGAGTAATACTGTCGTCGTGCAAAGCATCCATCTCTGTTCTTCCATAGCATGTCCTTATATCGTCGAGAGGTCCCGTGAAAGATGCGCATCCTATTCTCAGCATATTGATACCATCCGGCATCTCTCCGTCGAACAAAGGCAAAAGGCTCGTTGTTGCTCCTCCGGATATTATCTCAAGTTTTCTTCCTATTGCTTGCTCAATCCTTTTGGCATAGGTCACAAGCTGATTCATCTTGTCTTTGGTAGGAATTACCGATCCATAACATCCGAGATTGGTACCTATACCTGCCAAATGGACAGAATCCATTTCTTTATCTACATATTCGGCTACTGCGATAAGCTCATCTACATCTATAAAGCCTTCTCTTAAATCACCAAGATCTGCCATCAGTATTACTTTGTGCAATTTTCCTGCTTCACGTGCTTTAATATTTAGCTCTTTGAGTGTTCTGAGCTCACTTTGCAAGCTATATTCGCATACTTCTATCAGTGTGTCCAGCTCAGAGATCATAGGAATACGTATCATGAGCTTGGGAATATCAATACCTGCTTCCTTAACTCTAATAAGATGTTCTATGCGCGAGGAAGCAACCCACTTTGCACCGCTTTCAATATAGTCCTCTGCAACCGAAGTCATACCGTTTGTAACCTTGATGACCCCGGCAACATCGATACCGACTTCATTGCACCAAGATACAACTTGTCTCATATTCTCTTTGAGCAACTCGTGATTCACAATAAGCGCCGGATATTTCTTCATTCTAATACTCCTTGATTTGGTGGTATCTTGACAATCTTTCTCAATTACTCGGCTGTCTTATTTTCATCGACAAATCTTTTTATTTTCATACCTGTGGTTTTATTAAACTCACCTTTTTTTATTATGATATGAGATATTCTCTTCCATACAGGAGCATTCTTATTATATTTATCAATCTCATTGCTTATCAAATCGTAAACAGCCTGTTCATCTTCAGCCTTATCACCAAGCTCTTCTGCAACGTTTTCTTTATCGACTCTTAAGGTGATGTGTATGCCTTTATCAGTTGAATTTACGGTTTCATCACTTGCCCATACCATGCTTTCCTCTATGAACCTACTTCTATTAACTTTTTCTTCCAACTCTTCAGGAAAAACATTCTTTCCATTTGAGGCAATTATGACATTCTTCTTACGACCTGTTATATATACATAATTATCATCATCAATATGTCCGAGATCTCCTGTGTGGAACCATCCGTCAATCATGCATTTTTCAGTAGCTTCCGGGTTTTTGTAATACCCCAGCATTACCTGTCCCCCTCTGAAGCATATCTCGCCATTTCCATCTTCATCTTTATCAATAATCTTGCATTCTGTAAACTGTAGCAACTTTCCGGCAGAATCATTTCTCATAAACTTCCACTGATCCGGATTCAGTGCAACCATCGGAGAAGTTTCTGTAAGTCCATATCCTTGCAATGTCTTAATGCCGAGATTTCTGAAGAAACTAAGAACCTCCGGATCGACCTTTGCTCCTCCTGCTATAAACATTCTGATTCTTCCACCGAATTGTCCCATAATCTTACCCACAACCGGTTTGGATACATTGATTCCAACCTTACTCGTTACCTTGTTGATTGAAAAAAGAGTATTTACAAGATTGAGCTTTCCTTGCTTCTTGAGAGTCTTCTGAATAGAATTATAAAATTTTTCATAAATCAATGGCACAGCAAGAAGGAAAGTCGGCTTAACAAGCTGCATATCCTTAGTTATATATTTAAGTCCTCTGCCAAACGCCATCGAAGCTCCCATGTACATACCTTCTATCATTGTACAAGTACATTCATATGTATGATGTATAGGCAGTACGCTGAAAAAGATATCCGATGGTAGAACCTCAAGATATGTCTGAGCAGTAAGAACATCAAAACATAAATTCTTGTGTGAAAGCATTACTCCCTTAGCAACACCTGTTGTTCCCGAAGTAAAAATTATTGCCGCCATATCAGTATTTCTTATTCTTGCATCTACAAATGATCTGTCGCCCTCATCAAGTTTTTTGAGTCCTTCTTCTCTTAGCAAATTCCAAGAATAAAGACCTTTCTTGGGATTTTCGTGTTTCTCTTTGTTAACGCCAATAATGTATTTAAGACCTGTCTTCTTCTTATCTTTAATATCCTTGAACATGTCGTAGTATTTATCGGAGCAGCAAATAACCGCTTTTATATCTCCTTCTTGGCAAAGAACTTCGTGTTCTTCTTGCGACAATTCCTTATCAAGAGGGAGGACTATTCCAGTTCCTCCAATTACCGCCTGATACGACTCGGCCCACTCATAGCAGTTCTGACCAACCACTCCGATATGTGCTCCTTTAAGACCCAATCCTATAAGCGCCGTTCCCAAGCCTTGAACATCTCTGAGAACCTGATTATATGAAATTTCTGTATAATTATCATCACCCGGCATTATTTGATGATATAGAACCTTATCTCCAAATAGCTTTGCACTTGTTTCAAGCATTTGCTTGAGATCCGTACAAGCTCTTCCCTTTTTATACATAACTGTTATGTCAGTACTTACATCAATGGCATTTACATACTCTTGCATTTCTGCCATTTCTTCATCTTTCATAATTTTATAATCTTCGGCCGTCATCTTTTCTAAATCAAAATCACAAAGTTTTTTTCTCTTCTTAATTTGCATTAATTTTCTCCTTTGCTTGAATTATCCATATCTGAAGTATTTTAACACTTGAACATAATAGTGTCAATTTTACGAATAAGCTCTTTCATTAGAAAATCAAGGTTCTCAATCATTTTTCTCCATTTTTTTCCTATAAAGCATTGAAAAATTTCTTATACCACAGAAGCAGGACTACAGCCCTGCTTCGCTTTGTTTATAAAAGTCTATTGATTTTCGTATCGCTAATTCGATTATGCTCTCAACATTGAGCCTAAGAAATTCTTAAGCCTGTCAGTGTTTGGATTGTCAAATATTACCTTCGGATCTCCTTGCTCTACAATCTTTCCTTCATCAATAAATATAACCTTATCTGCAACTTCTTTGGCAAATCCCATTTCATGAGTTACGATTATCATCGTAGTATTCTCATCGGCAAGCTGTTTGATAACCCTCAAAACCTCTCCTGTTATCTCCGGATCAAGAGACGAAGTCGGTTCATCAAAGCAAAGTATGTCAGGATTCATTGCAAGGGCCCTTGCAATAGCTACTCTTTGCTGCTGGCCACCTGAAAGCTCGCACGGATAATTATCAGCCTTATCGGCAAGACCAACTCTCTTGAGGAGACGTAAGGCATTTTTTTTATTTGTTTTCTTGTCTGCCTTTTTCAGAAGATTTGGTGCTAGTACAATATTCTGAACTGCAGTATATTGAGGGAAAAGATTAAATTGCTGGAATACAAGCCCAAAATGCAGCCTGTTCTGTCTCAATTCTGCTTCTGTCATGCGACTATTTTTGCCGTCAAATATAACCTTTCCTTTGACTTTCATAATTCCCTCTTCAGCTCTTTCGAGAAAATTGATACACCTTAGGAGTGTTGTTTTTCCTCCACCCGATGGACCTATTATCGCAAGGACTTCGCCTTTTTTGAGTTCGAAATCGATTCCCCTAAGGACTTCGACATCGCCAAAAGATTTATTGAAATTCTTTACTTCCAATATCGACATTTTTCCTCCTTAGTTGAAATATTCAAACTTCTCTTCAATCTTACCAATTATAATAGTAAGAATTCCTGTGAAAATCAGATAATATGCGCCTGTCATAAAAAGAGGCCAAATTATTCCGGCTGATTTAATAAAGGCCTGTCCCATCCATATCACCTCGTACACGGCTATAACTCTCGCAAGAGAAGTGTCCTTGACAAGAGTAATAATCTCGTTAGACATAGGAGGTATTATCCTCTTTACTACTTGAAGAAGAACGATATTGGTGAATATTTGTTTCTTGGTTAAGCCCAAAACCTGACCGGCTTCATACTGTCCTTCCGATATGCTCTCAATTCCACCTCTGTAAATCTCCGAGAAATATGCCGCATAATTGATTATAAATGCAAAGAGTACTGCGATAAGTCTTCCATTACTTCCCATTCCCCATATATTCTGATTCAGAATAAGCCCCGGACCGTAATAGACTATTATCAATTGGAGCATTAGGGGGGTCCCCCTCATTACCCATACAAAGAACCTCGATATGAATTTTAGAACTTTGATTTTGCTCATTGAACCGAAGGCGATAACAAGGCCAAGAGGTACAGATCCGATCAAAGTTAGGACAAAAAGTTCTAGCGTTTTGCCAAAGCCCACCGTCAATTCGATGATTACTTCCTGAAACATTAACTATTCTCCTTAACACACTCGGAGAGCCTCTACTGAGGCTCTCATCTAAAGTTTATTTAATTAGCGCTATTGCTATATTACTTTTGTTCGATCACAGTTTCCTGTGTTCCATATTTCTCAGCAATTTTAATCATAGAACCGTCTTCATATGAAGCTATGAAGAACTCATTCAGCTCAGCCGCAAGATTGGATCCTTTTCTGAAGCCTACTCCGTACTCTTCGCTTGTCAAAGAGCATGTGTACTGAAGATTCTCATACGAAGTTCCTTCTCCAATCATTGCTCCTGCCATCAGAAGATCGATTATAGCAGCATCTGCTGTTCCTGCCTGTATTTCCATCAGTGCAGCTGCTTGAGTCTGAACCTCAGTTGTGTTCCAGCCCTCTGCCTCTGCAGCCTCTGCTCCTGCAGAACCTGCTTCTACAGCAAAGTTAAGTTCTCCACATGCTTCTTTCTCCTGATACTTATTAGCAACATCAGACTTTACTACTACAACCTGAGCATTCTTGCAATACGGATTCGATGTCTCCATTGCTTCCTTAACAGCATTTGTCAAAGTCATGCCATTCCAAACACAGTCTATAGATTTATTTTCAAGTTCCATTTCTTTGGAATCCCAGTCGATTTCGATAAATTCTACTTCAACTCCGATGGATTTTCCAAAAGCCTCTGCCATTTCAGCATCAAAGCCTACCCATTTACCGGCATCGTCTTTAAAGTCCATTGGTGCGAAATCTGTAATTCCAACAACCAGTTTTCCCTTATCAATAATGTATTCGAGATCACTTGCTTCCTCATCCTTATTTCCGCAGCCGGAAAATGCAACCATTATTAATACCATTGTGAATGCCAGTGCTATTGTAACCAAGTTCTTTTTCATTTCTCTTCTCCTTTATCTTGATTATTGCTTTAGTATGCTAAAGTGCTAAAATGATAAAGTGATAATAACATCCAATGGAGCTTTCGTCAACCGAAAAAGAAATGATTCTTGTATATTTATTCGAACAATCCTATTCGATGACTTCTTTTCGTTCTTCAGGCAGTTTTGTAACGTCTATCCATCCTATGGCTTCGGAAAATTCATATATTTCAGGGAGAGTAAGCTCTATTGCTGAATTTGCAGAACCACACGCAGGAAAAACGGTTTTAAATCTCTTCATAGAGTCATCGCAATAAATCTGTACATCTTCTCTGGTTATTCCAAAAGCACAGACTCCACCGATCTCGTGATTAGTATATTCGGGAACTTCATCTGCGGATAACATCTTTGCTTTCTCTCCGAAAAATTTCTTGTATTTCTTGTTATCTATTCTGGCATCACCTGCCACCTGTATAAGAATTCCTGTGCCGTCTTTGAGTTTGAAGCTTAAAGTCTTGCATATTCTCGCACCTTCAACCCCTACTGCTTTGGCTGCAAGATCGACCGTAGCGCTCGATACATCAAACTCCAGTATCTTCTCATCTACTCCAAATTTAGCCAGATGAGTTCTTGCAATCTCTATTGACATTATGCTTACCTCCAATTGCTGTACTTGCCCTGTACTATTAATTAACTTAAATATTATAACACATCGCTTGAATCAAGACTTGATTAAAAATTCTAATTCATTATACTTATACCTAACTTACACTATTGTATATTTTAACTAAAAAAAGAAGGTTTCTTATGAATAATCAAAAAAAAGGTCGCGAGTCTTGGGGTTCTAACTTTGGATTCCTAATGGCCGCTATCGGGTCCGCAGTAGGACTCGGCAATCTATGGGGCTTTCCCTATAAATGTGGTGCTAACGGAGGGTTTGCCTTTATTCTGCTTTATCTCGTTCTCGTAGTCTTCACAGGATATATTCTGATTATGACAGAACTCGCTCTCGGACGTGCTACAGGCCAGTCTATTATTCCCGCTTACAAGAAGGCTTCGGATGGGAAACTAACATTTGTCGGTATATTCAGTGCCATTGCTCCTTTCCTTATACTTGGATTTTATTCATATCTCGGCGGCTATTCAATCAAATATACGGTTGCTAATCTTGGCGACATATTCAATGCTAATTGGGGGGTCAAAGGCGTTGATGGATCGGAGTTTTTCCTCAACCTTGTCGGAAACATTCCGGAGTCTATCCTTTACACTATCATCTTCTTGGCAATCACCATTTTCGTCGTTGCACGCGGAGTAGATTCAGGTATCGAAGTATTCAATAAGTTTGCGATGCCTGCACTGACTATTCTTCTTATTATAGTAGTTATACGCAGCTGCACGCTTCCGGGAGCAGGTGGCGGTCTTTCCTTCTTATTCAAACCGGACTTGACGGTGTTCAAAGGGTCAGGCTGGATTACGGTTCTATCGGCTGCCGGCGGACAGATGTTCTTCTCTCTCTCTCTCGGAATGGGAATTCTGGTCACCTACGGTTCGTACATGAGCAAATCAGAAAACATCTCAGTTAATGGTATAGTTATCCCTATTGCAGACACTTTTATAGCCTTGCTTGCCAGCCTTGCAATTATGCCCGCTGTATTTAGTTTTGGCATGGAACCGGGTGCGGGTCCGGGACTTCTTTTTATGACATTGCAAAGTGTATTCAACAGCATGGGGGTAGCCGGTCCTATATTTGGATTTTTCTTCTATTTACTTGTCGTACTTGCAGCACTTACTTCTTCTGTCTCTCTTCTCGAAGCGATTATAAGTTCTTTTATAGATAGAGATTTGATAAAAGGAAAGGCTAATACGAGGATTAAGTGGGCTGTAATTTTTGGTCTTCTTACGATGGCGGAGGGTATTCTGGTTGCATATGATGCTCTTGGCAGCAACCTTCCACTTGTATTCGGTCAGCCGGATATTCTCGATGCTTTCGACCTTATTGCCGAAGGTATTCTGATGCCTATAGCGGCATTTCTGACAACAATATATTTCGGATGGTTCAAGAAGGACTTTCTACCTGCAGAAATTAAAGCTGATGGAAGTGCCTTCAAGACGGAGGGCTTCTATAGATTTTGCATCAAATTTCTTGCCCCACTATTCACTTTCTTCGTATTGCTCGGACAGATTAATTCCTTCTTCCAACTTGGATGGTTTTAACAGATTTCACAATTGATTGCATGAGAAAGGGTCGGGCTATATAAGCACCGACCCTTTTATTTTTTCTATAATCTTTCATTTATATTTATACTATTTGTTTCTTCTTAATTGTGGTTATCACCAGTCCTACAGCCAGACCAATAAGCGAAGGTACTATCCAGCCCAATCCAAGATCAAAGAAGGGGAATATCTTGCTTGCGAATGCTGTGAGTACCGGAATATTAAGCGCTGTTTGTATTCCTTCAGGTAATGTCTTCGCGAAATCGAATACTGCCGACAATGCAGCGCCTGCAGTCACCCACATATATACATATTTGCTCTTTCCAAACAGTTTCTCAGTTAGCGCCATAGCAATCAAGACAATTGCGAGAGGATATAAAAGCATCAGTACCGGTATCGAATATGCTATGATTGCCGTCAGTCCGACATTGCTAACTGCAAATGAAAATACCGAAAAGATTATTGCCCACGCATTGTAACTGAACGATTTCGGATACATGGTGACAAACATCTCTGCACAACTCGTCACCAAACCAATAGCTGTCTTGAGACATGCGAAAGTTACCGTCAAGGCAAGTATTATGCTTCCTACACCACCGAGATAGTGACTGGAAATCTGTGTTAAAGCAATTCCCCCATTATCGGATGTCGCAAACAGACCTCTTGACTGCGCTCCCATAGTGACCGTTAGAATGTATATGAGTCCCATAAGAAGAGCAGTAAAAAATCCCGCCTTGATGGTCTCCTTAGCCAAATCGTCATCAGCTTCTATACCCAGTCCTCTTACAACATTGATAATAACAATGCCAAAAGCCAGACCCGCAATAGCATCCATAGTTGCATAACCTTCGATGAATCCATTAAAGAAAGCTCCACTTTTATACGCCTCTTCCGGGACTATGTCTGCAACTCTTGCAGCAGGATTTACAGCTGCCACAACTATCAGTGTTGCAAAGAAAATCAAGAACATAGGATTGATTATCTTTCCAATCCATGTGGTAATCCCGCTTGGTCTCAGAGAGAAAAATAATACCACAGCAAAGAATATAAGTGTAAATAACAACTGTGCAATTACATAAGATGACTCTTTAATAAAAGGTGCGAGTCCCATTGTGAACGATGTCGTTGCACACCTTGGAATAGCAAAGAACGGCCCTATGGTTAAATACAGAAGTGTTGTGAATGCAAATCCATACCAATTTGTTACCTTACTACTTAGCACAAGCAAGTTGTCGCTCCTTGTGTTTCCGATAGCCGCAACTCCAAAAATCGGAATGCCGACAGCTGTTATAATAAATCCAATAATCGCAGGCCACGAATTGCTTCCTGCCATTTGTCCCAGATGTACCGGGAAAATCATGTTGCCTGCTCCGAAGAACATTCCAAACAGTGTGCTCGCAACAATTATTGTTTCTTTCTTGGTCAATTTCTTTTTCATTTCTCAGTTACACTAATTCCTTCCTCAGTTTTAATAATGTCTTTTCCTTCTGGAGCTGTTGACATTTATTTCTATATTTCCCTTCTTCCCTCCATCGCCTTGAGTAAGGTTACTTCGTCAGCGTATTCAAGGTCTCCTCCCACAGGTATTCCATGAGCAATCCTCGTCACTCTAATTCCCGCCGGCTTAATCAATCTCGAAATATACATGGCCGTGGCCTCTCCCTCTATATTGGGATTTGTAGCGATGATGATTTCTTTGACATCATCCCCGCCCTGCAGTCTTGTTATAAGAGACTTGAGGTTAATTTCATTGGGCCCTATACCTTCTGCCGGCGATATGGCTCCGTGCAAAACGTGATACAGACCATTGTATTCCCTTATTCTTTCCATTGCCATAACATCTTGCGGATTTTCCACAACACATATTATGCTTTTATCCCTTGAAGAATCTGAGCAAATAGTACATATCTCATGATCTGTTAAGTTCCCGCATATAGGACAATACCTCAAGTTTTCTTTTGCCTTAGTAATTGCCTCTGCTAATGATAATGCCTCGTTGTTGGAAAGACTCAGGATATGAAAAGCAAGCCTCTGTGCGGTCTTACCACCTATTCCCGGAAGCTTGCTCAATTCATGTATAAGTCTGTTAAGCGATCTTGGATATTGTCTCATCTATTGTGTCCCGTCTACAGTTAGGTTTTGCAGTATCAACTACAGTCCCGGTATTCCTAGGCCGCCGCCCAGGCCGCCTGTGACTTTGCTCATCTCTGATTCAACCATCTCATCCATCTGTCTCATCGCTTCATTGACAGCGGCCATAACCAAGTCTTGCAACATATCGATATCATCAGGATCAACAACATCCTTATCGATAAGCAGCTTGGTAATCTCTTTGTTTCCGTTAACTGTAACCTCTACAGCTCCACCGCCTGCTGTCGCTGTAATTTCTTTATCAGCCAAAGCTGCCTGCGTTTCTTCCATTTCGGCCTGCATAGCCTGAAGTTGCTTAAGCTGCTTTTGCATATCGTTGCCACCTTGTCTGGTTCTAGGCTTCTTGCCTGCTTTCATTCCTTTGCCCATTTTTTCTCCTATACTTTTGATTTGTTATTTTATATTATTATTATTTATATTGTTGTTATACATATATTAGTTGTCTGTAATATTAACATCCAGATCAAAGAGATTTTTAACTTCATCTGTTATCTCTTTGATGGCTATATCTTCATCGATCACACGGTCTGTCTCTTTATTAGATATCGAATTTCCTCCTTTTCGTTCGTTAGGCAGCTCCCCCGATTGAAGCGTTACATAGATATTCTGTCCATAAAGTGATTTTGCCGCTTTTGTAATTTCGTTTATCTTACCATCTGCGAGTGCATATTTATTAGGCTTTACTGTTACCCTCAGTTCTCCATCGACATAGTCTGTTCCCCGAGAGAACTTTGCAATCAAACTTATAAAGCTTCTATCTTCTTCTGCAACTTTACTTGCTATTTGACTCCATATTTTCTCTGCAGTTTCTGTGCTTTCCCTAATAAGGTAGTCTGTATCTGTGTCAATTATTGTCGATTTCTCTATCCCCTTATTAACCGGATTAATCGGCTCTTCTTTATCAATAGACTCCGATTGTTCAGGTTTTAAATCTCTCTCTGTATTCGACTTGGAATGTGTTTTTGTCTTTGTCGCTTGAATGTTTTTTGTACGATTACTATCGGCACTGACATCTTTTGCAATGAGTATCTCATCGCTTTGAGCCAACCTTACCGCTGTAGTCTCGAATAGAATTCTAGGTCTGTCGGAATATCGAGCAGCACTAATTTGTTCTGAAATAAATCGGATTGCCTTCTCTATATCTTTTATTTTCAGTTCATCTGCTTGCTTTTTCAGTCTCGATATATTCTCAGGCGATGCTCCTATGATACGTTCCGGTTTACTCACATATTTTACAACCATAAGATTTCTATAATGCTCCAGCCAGTCCTTAAGGAGATTGCTTGCTTCTTTACCCCTAAGCATTATTTCGTCTATGTAAAGCAAAGCTTTTCCGAGTTCTCCTTTTCTAACCGCATCGGTGAGTGCGATATAGAAGTCTTCACCGGCCGAACCAGTGTACTCTAGCACAAGGTTCCTGTCCAGCACGCTATCTCCTGCAGCCACGCATTGCTCCAATATACTAAGTGCATCTCGAACAGAGCCGTCTGACTTCATTGCTATGGTCATTAAAGCATCTTCAGTTGCATTGAGGTTTTTTCTCTTGCATATGTTCTCCATCCCGGCAATTAAGTCTTGTTCGGACACTCGCCTAAAATTAAGCTGCATACATCTTGATCTTATTGTGCTTCTGACCTTCTGTGGGTCTGTTGTCGCCAAAATAAATATCGCATGTGCGGGCGGCTCCTCCAGAGTCTTAAGAAAGGCATTCTCAGCTGACGAACTCAGCATATGAACCTCGTCAATTATATACACTTTATATCTGCCAACCGTCGGAGGATATTTTACCATATCAATAATAGCTCTCAAATCTTCCACTCGGTTATTGGATGCGGCATCTAATTCAACCACATCGACAAAGCGTCCTTCTCTTATAGTTTCGCAGTTCTCGCAATGTCCACAAGGAATTTTATGTTCTCCTGCCTCTTCCGTCTGATTGTCTACCTCAAGACAATTGACCGCCTTTGCTAGGATGCGCGCTATGCTCGTTTTCCCCGTTCCATGTGTTCCCGCAAAGAGATATGCCTGGCTTACAGTTCCGGTTCTTACCTGGTTCTGTAATATCCTGACTATATGCTTCTGACCAATTATTTCTTCAAAGGTTTCCGGTCGTTCTTCCCTATAAAGTGCAAGCTGCATATTCTCTCCTGATTTTTATTCTTCCTAATATAACACAAAGCCGACAGGCAACCTGCAGTACGCAGAGGCTTGTCTGCGGCACACAAGACTAACCGCTTATTGCTGCTACCTCTCGGTCCTGACAAGATTCACGGCGCCCTGTTGCGCAGGACCCCTACGCACTGCGGATCGTCTGTCGGCACCGCTTGATTGTATCACAAAGCGTATAAGGACTCAATATTTCACACCTGATTATCTTAAGATATTATAGCTTTGCACGAAGCCTTTATAGCACCTCTTAATATCATCTTTTTATTGCAAGGCTAAGTTTTTAATGATAAAATTTTTATGTATATTTTACCATTAAATTGAAAGGATTGTTGTATGAACACAAACAAACGCTGGCTTTACCTTATTACAGCAACTTTAACTCTATTATTTCTTGGACTTATATATGCCTGGTCTATTTTCAGAACCCCGTTCAGCGCAATCTTTCCTGATTGGTCTGTAAGTCAAATTTCTATGACATTCACAATCTCGATTACATTTTTCTGTCTAGGGGGTTTTGTCGGTGGCCTTCTCAGTAAGAAGCTGAGTGCCAAAGTAAGATTGATTATATCCGCAGTATTGCTTTTTACCGGTTTCTTCGTCGTTTCTACTCTAGATACCGCAAATTCAGCTGCTAGCTTGAATAAGCTTTATATATTCTATGGTATCTTCGGTGGAGGAGGCGTCGGACTTGCATATAATGTTGTTATCAGCACTGTAAACAGATGGTTCCCAGACAAGGTCGGACTTGCTTCAGGGATGATGATGATGGGTTTCGGTCTCGGTGGTCTCATTCTCGGTGCTGTTGTCAACTCTTTGATTACCTCCATAGGCATATTTAGCGTCTTCAAATTTCTCAGTTTTGCAATAGGTGCAATTTGTCTTGTTGCGGCTATTATCATCAGGCTTCCTCGCGATGAAGAATCCAAGATGATTGCTTCACATATTAAGACAGTAGAAAAATCTGATGAGAAAACTATCATCGAAAAAGAAAACCCGTCAAAGGATTTTACACCAAGCGATATGTTAAAGACTCCAAGTTTTTGGTTCTTCGTAATATGGGCAGTTCTACTTAACTCTGCAGGATTGCTCGTAATAAACAGCGCTGCAAATATATCAGTTGCATTCGGAGGAACAGCAGTTCTAGGTATGATTATCTCTCTGTTTAATGGAGCAGGGCGAATTATCGCAGGTAACAACTTCGATCGCTTCGGAAGACGAACTGCAACTCTTATCAATAACGTTTTCATGGCTATCGCCGGACTTCTGCTTACTGCAGGAGGCCTTACAGGTAGTTTCGTTCTTATTGTTATCGGTCTCATTTTCGTTGGTTTATCATACGGAGGTTGCCCTACAATCACTTCAGCTTTTGTTAATAAGGCGTATGGACCAAAGCATTTCTCGATTAACTTCAGTATTGCCAACTTCAGTCTTATTCCTGCCGCTACTATCGGGCCAATGATTTCGGCAAAGCTCCTTGAGGCTGCTAACGGCAATTACAACACAAGCTTCTTTGCGATAATTGGATTCTCAGTCGCCGCAGCTGTGATGATGGTGTTGCTCAACATTTCCAACAAGAAACAAGACTAATACTTAGACACATATGTTATCCACTTAATATAAATAATCAAAGAAATAAATTATTAGTAATTTATTTCTTTGATTATCTGCAGTCTTTGTATCATCTATTATTTCTCTATAATCTATATTATCTTTCTAAAACTTCTATTCCCCTGCTTGCTAAATCTTCGACGATTCTCTCCTCGCTCGCTTTGTTGATTGTTGCGGTTAATGGTTTTAAAACTCTTACTTTAAATCCTTTCTCAGCTGCATCTTTTGCCGTCTGTGCAACGCAGTAATCAAAGGCTATTCCAACTATATCTACCTCTGTAATTCCTCGCGACTCTAATATTTCAACCAGACTGAGAGACTCATCATTTGCTTCATAAGCATTATCAGAAAACCCGGAATATGAAGGTGTCTCATAACCCTTTAATATCCGATAATCAAAATCTATTGCCTCAAGAGGTCTGCAGAATTCAGCTCCTTCAGTTCCTCCTATACAGTGTGCTGGCCATGAGTCGACGAAATTCGGTCTATCTTCTATATGACCTCCGTTTGTGCATCCTTCCCCCTTATGCCAGTCCTGAGTTGAAATATACAAAGAGTATGCATCGCGGTCTTCAGATTCCTGTATCAAGTCCTTGGTACCCCTTGCAACACTCTTGCCTCCCTTACATCCAAGAGCTCCGCCTTCAACAAAGTCATTCTGTATATCGACAGCTATTAGTGCTTTTTTCATGTCTATACCTCCATTTATTATTTTGATTATATACTATTAAATTTTCTTAATAAACACTCCTCATAATAGTTATATTATTCCACATAAAATATCTTTTTCTATGCCAAAAGAAAGAGATTCCTTACGGAATCTCTTTCTTGCGTTTAAATTATAAGTCTGTTAAAAGACTGTTCCAATGCTATTATACAAGTTCAAGAAATACTACTTCTGCATTATCTCCTGATCTTGGTCCCAGCTTTAGAATTCTTGTATATCCGCCGTTACGATTTTCGTAACTTGGTGCAATCTCATCAAAGAGCTTTGTCACAACATCCTCATCGAACAAATACTCAAGGACTTGTCTTCTTGCGTGAAGGTCTCCCTTTTTTGCAATAGTGATCATTTTCTCAGCCTGACGGCCTGCTTCCTTAGCTCTCATATCGGTAGTTGTGATTCTACCCTCTCTGAAAAGATCGGTTACCAGGTTTCTCAGCATGGATCTACGGTGTGCAGAGTTTCTGCCCAGCTTTTTGTAACCCTTCATCCATCTACTCCTTTCGATTATTCTTCTTCACTTGGTTTAAGTGCAAAACCAAGTTCTGCTAATTTGGTCTTTACTTCTGTTAAAGACTTTTGTCCGAGGTTTCTGACCTTCATCATATCCTCTTCTGTCTTCTGTGTAAGCTCTTCAACTGTATTGATTGAAGCTCTTTTCAAACAATTGAAGGAACGAACTGAAAGCTCCAACTCCTCAATAGCCATAACAAGAGCTTTTTCCTTGAGGTCCTCATCCTTCTCTGTCATAAACTGAAGTTCATCAGTTTCAAAGCCGAGACCTACAAAGAGGTCGAGGTGTTCTTGAATTATTTTTGCACCTATGGATACACCTTCATCAGGTGTGATTGAGGCATCTGTCCAAATTTCCAAGATTAATCTGTCGTAATCTGTAACCTGTCCAACTCTTGTGTTTTCAACTGTGAAGTTAACCTTCTTAACAGGTGTATAGATAGAGTCTACAGGGATAACTGCAATCGGTGTGTCTTCTGTCTTGTTCTGCTCAGCAGGGACATATCCTTTGCCCGTTGCAATATTCATCTCCATTACCAATGTTGCATTATCTGCAAGTGTTGCAATGTGTAGTTCAGGATTGAAAATCTCTGTATCTGCATCTACAATGATGTCCGCCGCTGTTACCTCTTTAGGCCCTACAGCGTTAATTATAGCTCTCTTGTTCTCATCTCTATCAATACTGACTGCAAGTCTCTTGAGGTTAAGAATTATCTCTGTAACATCTTCCTTTACCCCCGGAATCGTAGAGAACTCGTGGAGAATCCCATCAATCTTAACTGTTGTGATTGCTGCACCTGGAAGTGAACTAAGAAGGACTCTTCTCATGCAGTTACCGAGAGTCGTTCCGTAACCCCTCTCGAGAGGTTCAATTACGAACTTACCATACTGACTATTTGCATCAACATCTTTGGTTATAGTCGGCTTAATTATCTCGATCATTCTCTTCCTCCTGTCATATTCAAATGTAACCGTTCTATTTTAAAAATTAGCGGTTTACCTAAACTTTGATCTACCAAAATATATTCTATTATCTTGAGTAGAACTCTACAATGAGACGCTCCTCGATAGGAAGGTCTACATCTTCACGTTCAGGTGTTCTTGTGATTTTACCCTCAAACTTTTCAACATTGAGGTCAATCCATGCAGGAGTTGTAATGATCATTTCTTTAAGCTCTTCGAACTTAGGAGATGACTGTGATTTTGGTCTTACTGCAACGACATCGCCAGCTTTGAGCTCCATTGAAGGAATATCTGCCTTCTTGCCGTTAACCAAGAAATGTCCGTGATTAACAAGCTGTCTTGCTTCTCTTCTTGTTGCAGCAAAGCCCATTCTGAAAACTACGTTGTCCAGTCTACTCTCAAGCATAATGAGCAAATTGACACCCGCTCCTCCGGACCTCTTTGAAGCTTTAACGAACAGGTTTCTGAACTGAGTCTCGCTAAGCCCGTATGTGAATCTTACCTTCTGCTTCTCTGTCAGCTGAAGTCCATATTCACTCTTCTTGCGGCGTCTGACTACAGGATTTCTCTTTGATTTCTTATTAATACCGAGGTACTGCGGTTCTATTCCAAGAGCTCTCACTCTTTTCAATATCGGTCCTCTATCTCTTGACATAATTTTTATCCTCCTTCCCGATTAGACTCTTCTCTTCTTAGGTGGTCTGCAACCATTGTGTGGGATAGGTGTTATGTCCTTGATCATAGTAACTCTAAGACCTGCTGTCTCAAGAGCTCTAACTGCGGAATCTCTTCCGGATCCCGGACCCTTTACATAAACCTCAACAGTTTTCAGTCCATGTTCCATGGCGGCCTTAGCTGCAACCGTAGCTGCTTCTGCTGCTGCAAACGGTGTGCTCTTACGTGAGCCTCTGAATCCGTTTGCGCCGGCACTGGACCAACTAAGAGCGTTTCCGTCCATGTCGGTCAGAGTAATAAGCGTGTTGTTGAAGGTGGACTGGATATGAGCTTGGCCTCGTTCAACGTTTTTACGTTCTCTTTTCTTTCTCTTTACTGTTTTCTTAACAGCTGCCATAACTTATACCTCCTCCCTTACCTTTTCTTACCCGCAAGGCGCTTAGGGCCTTTACGTGTTCTTGCATTTGTTTTAGTTTTTTGTCCTCTTACAGGCAATCCTCTTCTGTGTCTAATACCTCTGTAGGTACCAATCTCCATTAGTCTCTTGATATTGAGTGAGACCTCTCTTCTAAGATCACCTTCTACCATGTAATCAGCCTCGATAACTTTTCTGATTTTTCCGGCATCTTCTTCTGTCAGATCCTTAACTCTAACATCAGGATTTATTCCCGCTTTAGCGAGAATGTCTTTGGATGTGTGCAGACCTATTCCGTAGATATATGTCAGACCGGTCTCGATCCTCTTATCTCTTGGAAGGTCAACTCCGGCAATTCTTGCCATTCTCTTCCTCCTTTCCTATCTTCCGTCACCTTTCCGGGAGGTGATATAGACAGGGGTTCTATTTTAAATATTTAAGTGTTTTTATTCGCGTCTCCCGGCGACGCGACACCTATTGACTTTTATTAGCCTTGTCTTTGTTTGTGCTTAGGGTTTTCGCAGATAACCATAACTCTGCCTCTTCTTTTGATTATCTTGCACTTTTCGCACATAGGCTTTACTGATGCTCTTACTTTCATTTTATTTCTCCCTCCATGTGATTCTGCCTCGAGTCAAATCATAAGGTGATAATTCTACCTTGACCTTATCACCCGGCAGAATGCGAATGTAGTTCTTTCTTATCTTACCGGAAATATGAGCAAGCACCTCAAAACCATTCTCCAGCTTCACTTTGAACATTGCGTTGGGCTGCGCATCAACAACCGTACCCATCGCTTCTATGGTATTGTTCTTAGCCATTCATTACCTCCTCTTACAGAGTTAAAATCTCGGGTTCGCCATCGGTGACCAATATCGTATTCTCGTAGTGTGCTGCCTTCTTTCCGTCGGCTGTCACTGTTGTCCACTTATTGCCGAGAACCTTAACTTCGTATGTTCCGAGGGTGATCATGGGTTCTATCGCCAAAGTCATGTTTTTCTCAATCATAGCTCCTCGACCCGGCTTACCGTAATTCGGTATTATCGGGTCCTCATGAAGAGCTGACCCCGTTCCATGGCCGGTAAAGTCTCTGACAACACCCATACCAAAGCTTTCTGCGTATTTTTGGATAGCATGTCCTATGTCTCGGATTTTATATCCTTCCTTAGCATATTTAATGCCTTCAAAAAAACTTTGCTTTGTGACTTCTATCAGTTTACTGTCTTCATCGCTTATCTTTCCTATCGGATAAGTTCTGGCAGCATCGCTGTTATAGCCTTTGTAGGTAGCACCGATATCTACACTTACGATATCTCCCTCTTCCAATATCCTATTAACTGATGGAATACCATGGATAACTTCTTCGTTCACCGATACACAAGCCCCTGCCGGAAAGCCGCCATATCCTTTGAAAGTCGGTATCATATCATGGTTAGTAATTCTGCTCTCTACATATTCATTGATATCCATCGTGGATATCCCCGGCTTGATATAGTCTGCAAGTTCTCTCAGAATTTCTGCTGTGATCTTACACGGCACTCTCATCAAGTCAATCTCTCTTTTCGACTTGATTATAATCATTTACTATTCCCCCAGCGCTGCAATAATCTCTTCAAAAACGATTGAATGATCTTTTTCTGCATTAAAGTTCTTAAGAGCTCCATTTTTTGCGTAGTAGTCAATCAAAGGCGCTGTAGATTCTTCATATACAGCGATTCTCTTCTCTGCCGTTTCTGCAGTATCGTCCTTCCTTTGTTCGAGTTCTCCTCCGCATTTATCGCATACTCCCTCAACTCTAGGTGGAATATTCTTAACATGGTATCCTGCACCGCATACCTTACAGATTCTTCTACCTGTAAGCCGTTCCATCAGTGTATCATGTCCCACCTCGAAGTTGATAACAGCATCAAGCTGCTCTCCTCTTTCCTTAAGATATTCATCGAGCTGCTCCGCTTGAGATATAGTTCTTGGAAATCCATCAAGAAGATATCCATTCTTACAATCTTCCTGCTGAAGTCTATCCTTAACAAGATCTACGACTAACTCATCCGGTACAAGACGACCTGATGTCGTATATTCTTGAACCTTTTTGCCAAGTTCTGTCTCTTCTTTGATATTTTTTCTAAAAATATCACCCGTTGAAATCTGCGGAATTCTGTATTTTTCAACCAGCTTAACCGCCTGCGTACCCTTCCCGGCTCCGGGAGGTCCCAATAAAACCGCTCTCATTTATGCTCCTTTATCTGACCTGCGATAATAACAGTTTATTTGAGGAATCCCTGATAATTTCTCATCAACATCTGATTCTCAAGTTGTTGTACGATATCAAGTGCCACACCTACCATAATCAGAAGAGAAGTACCTCCGAACGAAAAATTGAATGGTGTGAATATGCTTACTATTGTAGGAATTGTTGCGACTGCCGCCAAGAAAATTCCTCCTGCCAGACACAGTCTGCTCATTACCTTAGTAAGGTACTCTACTGTAGCCACTCCGGGTCTGATACCCGGAATAAATCCTCCGTTTTGTCTCATCTGATCAGCAACGTCTGCTGGGTTGAACATAATAGCCGTATAAAAATATGTAAAGAACATTACGAGTATTATATTCAATATTGAGTATAACCATACACCCGGATTGCCTGATGGTGACAGATACTTTGTTACAAAGTCTGTGAACCCAGAACCTCGTGCAAAGTATGTAATTGTAAGTGGAAATTGCAAAAGTGAAAGCGAGAAGATGATTGGAATAACGCCTGCTTGATTCACTTTCATAGGAATGTGAGTGGACTGTCCGCCATACATCTTTCTTCCAACAACTCTCTTTGCATATTGTACGGGAACCTTTCTGACACCCTCTTGCATTTGAATAATTACCATTGTTACCAAAATAGCAATGATGACAAGAGCAATTACAGCGATAAGCGATACTGCTCCGTCTTTAACCTGTGTAGCGATACCTCTGACAACGGATGGCAGTCTAGCTACGATACCTGCAAAAATAATCATTGAGATACCGTTTCCAATTCCATACTCATTGATTTGCTCACCAAGCCACATAAGGAATGATGTACCTGCAGTCAGGATAACGATGATTGTTATCATATTGAACGCACTTTGGTCAACAATAGCCTTTCTGAAAAGACCGATTGTCAGACCTATTGCCTGGATGAGTCCAAGCCCTACAGTCATATACCTTGTAACCGCTGCCATCTTCTTACGACCTTCAGATCCCTCACGCGCGAGACGCTCGAAATAAGGAAAAGCAATCGTAAGAAGCTGAACGATAATCGATGATGTTACATACGGCGTAATGCTCAGTGCAAAAATCGTAAAGTTGCTAAACGCACCACCGGAAAACAGATCGAATAAATCCAACAATCCTGTTTCGCCTGTGAACATCTGAGCTAGATACTCTCTGTTTATACCCGGTACCGGAATATTTGATCCGATTCTGAATATTACAAGCATGAAAAGTGTAAAGATCATCTTTTTTCTAAGCTCTGGGATTTTCCATGCCTGAGAGAATGTCTTCACAAGTTGCATTAGATAACCTCTATCTTTCCGCCTGCCTTTGTAATTTTTTCGGCAGCACTTTTGCTGAACTTTTCTGCTTTGACAATGATTTTCTTCTCAAGATCTCCGTTTCCGAGAATCTTGACTCCATCCTGAACCTGCTTAACCAATCCGCTACTTAGTAGAAGATCTCTATCAACTACTGTATCATTTTCAAATCTGTTAAGATCCGCAATGTTTACTTCAGCGTATTCTTTAGCCCATTTATTGTTGAATCCTCTTTTAGGAATTCTTCTGTAGAGTGGCATCTGTCCACCCTCAAAGCCCAATCTAACTCCTCCACCACTTCTTGAGTTCTGGCCGTTCATGCCTCTGCCGGCAGTTGTTCCCCAGCCGGATCCTTGACCTCGACCTACTCTCTTCGGTTTTTGTGTGGAGCCTTCAGGCTTTTTTAGTTCATGAATTCTCATGGGTCTGCCCTCCTTACAGCTCTTCTACCTTCAGAAGATGTGGAATCTTATTGATTGCTCCTCTTGTTGCAGGAGAATCCTCAAGCTCGACACTGTGGTTTAGGCTTTTGAGCCCTAGTGCCTTCACAATCTTCTTATGTTTTCCTTGACAAGAGATTGGACTCTTAACTAATGTAATTCTAAGTTTTGCCATATCCTTGCCTCCTATCCGATAATATCTTCTGCTGATTTGCCACGACGCTTTGCAACTTCTTCTATAGTCATAAGATTCTTCAGACCTTCCATTGTTGCTCTTGCCATGTTACCAGTGTTACTTGTTCCGAGAGACTTAGCTCTTACGTCCTTAATTCCTGCTGCTTCGAGTACAGTACGAACAGATGATCCTGCTATAACTCCCGTACCTCTTGCAGAAGGCATGATAAGAACCTTGCCTGCTCCAAATATGCCCAGTATTTCATGAGGAACTGTAGTTCCTACTGTAGGCACATATATCATTTTCTTCTTAGCATCCTCAGTAGCTTTTCTAACAGCTTCAGGAATTTCGACAGCTTTACCAAGACCCATTCCCACGTGCCCTTCGCCATCTCCTACAACGACTGTAACGGAGAACTTAATGTTCTTTCCGCCCTTTACTGTCTTTGCAACTCGTCTGATATCAACGATGTTTTCTGTCAGCTCGAGCTTGGATGCGTCAATTCTTTTCTGCATTCCGTGTCCTCCCTTAGAAATCCAGTCCGGCTTCACGTGCTGCGTCAGCGAGCTCTTTAACTCTTCCATGGAAGAGGTATCCGCCTCTGTCAAAGCAAACCGTATTGATGCCTTTTGCTATAGCTTTCTCTCCTATTGCCTTGCCTACTTTAGCTGCGGCTTCTTTGTTCCCGCCATAAGCGATCTCTGCCTTGAGGCCCTTATCTGCGGAAGAGGCTGCTACCAAAGTTGTACCGTTTACATCATCGATAATCTGAACCGAGATGTTGGTATTGGATCTGAACACGCACATTCTTGGTTTTTCAGGAGTTCCGAAAACGTTTTTGCGTACTCTTTCATGTCTCTTGAGTCTTCTATCATTTCTGCTTAAATTTGCCATTTTCGTCTCCTTTCCTATGCGGCTCCGCTCTTGCCTTCCTTCTTACGAACAACTTCTCCATCATATAGAACGCCTTTGCCCTTGTATGGTTCAGGCTGTCTCCAAGCTCTGATATCTGCAGCATAGTTGCCTACCAGTGCCTTGTCGATTCCCTTGATGATTATTGTATTCGCATCAGGAGCTTCTGTAGTTATACCTTCAGGGTCAATCAGCTCGATTGGGTGTGAGTATCCCAGCTTAAGCACAAGCTTGTTTCCCTGTTTTGAAACGGAGTATCCTACTCCTACAATAAGCAATTTTTTTTCGTAACCATTAGTTACACCCTCCACCATGTTATTGATAAGGGTTCTTGCCAGACCGTGCTGCGATCTGTTTTCTCTTCCATCGTTAGGTCTTGCGATCTTCAAAGTTCCATCTTCTATTGTAACCTTCAAATTCTTGCTTACACTTGAAGAAAGTTCTCCTTTAGGTCCCTTTACCTTGATGAGATTCCCATCTTCTACCGTTATTTCTACGCCGGCAGGGATGGTTATAGGTCTAATACCAATTCTTGACATATTGTCTACCTCCTACCAAACGTAACAAACAACTTCTCCGCCGATTCCCATCTTACGAGCTTCCTTGTCGGTGATAACACCCTTGGAAGTCGAAAGGATGGCGATTCCCAGTCCCCCGAGGACCTTTGGAACCTTATCAGCCTTTGCGTAAACCTTGAGACCGGGCTTCGATATTTTCTTAATTCCGTAGATCGTCTTTTCCTTGTTCGGTCCATACTTCAGATCTACCTTGATAGTTCCCTGTGCAGTGTCGGAAATCACATTGTACCCGCTTATGAATCCTTCGTTTACTAAGATTTCTGCGATGGATTTTTTCATATTTGATGCAGGGATATCTACACTTGAATGACCGGCTGTATTTGCATTTCTGATCCTTGTCAGCATATCTGCAATTGGGTCTGTCATTGCCATAACAGTCTTTCTCCTTTCTTAACGCGGTTCCCACCTATCTCTTTGAGCGATGGGCCTGCGAAAATTAACATTTACCAGCTTGCTTTTCTAACCCCAGGAATTTCGCCCTTATAAGCAAGCTCTCTGAAGCAGATACGACACACTCCATACTTCTTCAGAACTGAGTGCGGTCTTCCGCAGATTTTACATCTGGTATAAGCCCTTGTTGAATACTTAGGCTTTTTCATCTGCTTAACTTTCATTGCAGTCTTTGCCATATTCTCCTCCTAATACTACTTTGCGTTCTTTGCAAAAGGCATTCCCATCAGTTCCAGAAGAGCCATTGCCTCTTCATCTGTTTTCGCTGTTGTTGTGAAAACAATGTTCATACCCTTTATAGTTTCAACATCATCGTAAACGATCTCAGGGAAGATAAGCTGCTCCTTTAATCCCATGGAGTAGTTTCCTCTACCGTCGAATGAATTTCTGCTGAGTCCCTTGAAGTCTCTTACTCTTGGAAGAGCGAGGTTGAACAGCTTATCAGCAAAAACATACATTCTGTTTCCTCTCAAAGTAACCTTAGCTCCGACAGGCATTCCTTCTCTCACCTTAAAGTTAGCGATGGATTTACGTGCCTTTGTAACCACAGGTCTCTGCCCTGTAATTAGCGAGATTTCTTTAACTGCACTTTCAAGTATCTTAGCATTGTCCTTAGCCTCGGAAAGTCCCATGTTGATTGTTATTTTTGTCAACTTTGGAGTTTCCATTGGATTGGAGTAGCTAAACTTTTCCTGCATGGCTTTGAAAACTTCATTCTTATATTTATCTTTAAGTCTTATTTCCATTCTGTTGCTCCTCCTTTCCTACTCAATTGTTTTTCCGGTTTTTTTAGATACTCTGACCTTCTTGCCGTCTACAAAATCATGTCCGATTCTCGTTGCTTGCTTTGTTTTCTTGTCGTAAAACATAACGTTTGACGCATCGATAGGTCCTTCAATATGCTTAATCTCTGATGGGGTTGTTCTTGTTGCTTTTGCGTGCTTAGTTTGAACATTAACGCCTTCAACCACAACCTGATTTTTCTTAGGAATTGTTCTGAGTACTGTTCCTACTGTACCCTTATCTTTTCCTGCAATTACAACTACTGTATCATCTTTTCTAATCTGCATCACCACACCCCCTATAATACTTCCGGTGCCAATGACACGATCTTCATAAAGCCCCTATCTCTTAGTTCTCTTGCAACAGGTCCAAAGATACGTGTGCCCACAGGATTTTTGTCGTTCTTTTCCTTGATAATTACAGCAGCGTTTTGATCAAACTTAACGTATGATCCGTCATCTCTTCTTGTGCCGCTCTTGCTTCTAACTACAACTGCTTTAACCACATCACCCTTCTTGACAGATCCGCCCGGTGTTGCTTCCTTAACGGAGCAAACAATAACATCCCCGATGTTCGCATACTTGCGTCCGGTTCCACCAAGAACTCTAATGCACAGCAGTTCCTTAGCTCCAGAATTGTCGGCAACTCTCAATTTTGTTTCACTCTGAATCATTTATGTTGCCTCCTTACTTAGCCTTCTCTACGATATTGACCATTCTCCATCTCTTATCTTTCGAAAGAGGTCTTGTTTCCATGATCATAACCTTATCGCCGATGCCACATTCGTTATTCTCATCATGAGCCTTGAACTTAACAGTTCTCTTAACGCCCTTGCCATAAAGAGAATGTCTAACGATTTCTTCTGTAGCAACAACAACAGTTTTTTCCATCTTATCGCTTACAACGATACCAACTCTTGTCTTTCTTTTATTTCTTTCCATTGTTAGCTATCCTCCCTTCTTAAGCGTTCTTGTTAAGCTCGTTTTGTCTAATGACCGTCTTAACTCTTGCGATATCTCTTCTAACTTCTCTCATTTTTACCGGATTTTCAAGCTGTCCGGTAACATGTTGGAATCTCAGGTTGAACAGCTCCTGCTTCATTCTATCCAGTTCAGCAGTTCTTTCCTGATCTGTCATTTTTCTGATTTTCTCCAGATCCATCATTACTGCTCACCTCCTGATTCCTGTCCTTTGATGACGAATTTACACTTAATTGGCAGTTTGTGTGATGCAAGTCTTATGGCTTCTTTTGCTTGCTCCTCCGTTACTCCGTCTATCTCAAACATAACTCTGCCTGGCTTTACTACTGCTACCCAGTACTCTGGTGCTCCTTTTCCGGATCCCATACGCACGCCGATAGGCTTCTTGCTTACTGGTTTGTGTGGAAATATTTTAATGAAAACTTTTCCGCCCCTCTTAATGGATCTTGTCATTGCGACTCTGGCTGCCTCAATCTGCTTGGAATCTATCCATCCACGATCGTCAGCTGCCAATCCATATGTCCCGTATGTAACGGTATTGCCCTTAGTTGCAATACCCTTCATTCTGCCACGGTGCTGTTTTCTGCGCTTAACACGTTTTGGCATTAACATGGCGAGTTTCTCCTTTCTCTGAATTTACTATGCTTCTGTCTCCTGAACCGCTTCGGGTGTTGGCTGTTCTGCCGGAGCAGGAGCCGCTTCTACCTTAGGTGCCTTACGAACTCTTGTGGTTGCAGGTCTTACCTCAGGCTTAGCTTCACGACCGTCAAATCTTTTCCCGTCTCTTCTGTCATATTTACCCTGAGATCTTCTATCCTTCTTCTCGTTTCTTCTGGACTTCTTATCTCTTCTGTCTTCTGACTTTGGAACGGCATCCTTGAGACCTTTATCGAGAATTTCGCCGTGGTTTATCCAAACCTTAACGCCGATCTTTCCGTAAGTTGTATCCGCCTCTGCAAAACCATAGTCAATATCTGCTCTCAGTGTATGCAGCGGAACATTTCCTTCGCTGTACTTTTCACTTCTTGCAATCTCGGCACCACCGAGTCTTCCGGAGCAAACAATCTTAATCCCTTTGGCTCCCGATTTCATGGTTCTGCTGATAGGCTGTTTCATTGCTTTTCTGAAGGAAATTCTTCTTTCGAGAGACTGAGCAACGCCTTCTGCTGTAAGCTGTGCGTCTATTGCTGTCTTTCTTACTTCCTCAATGCTGACTTCTACCTTTTTCCCTGTCACCTTGACTAGACCCTTTTTGAATTCTTCAATTCCTTCTCCGGATCTTCCGATGACCATTCCCGGTCTTGCTGTCATCACGATGACTTTAACCGTATCAGTTGCAGATCTTTCGATCACAATGTTCGAGACTCCTGCATTATACAGTTTCTTCTTAACAAAGTTTCTGATCTCGTTATCTTCTACAAGGAAATCCGCAAAGTTGCTCTTATTCGCATACCACTTTGAGCTCCAATCCTTGTTAATTCCAACTCTCATTCCATGTGGATTAACTTTCTGACCCATTTAGCGAACCTCCTTATCAGCTTCTTCCTTAGGCTCTGCTGCCTTAGGTGTTGCTTTGATTTTAGCTTCCTTTTCCTTAAGAACCACATTGATGTGGCTTGATCTCTTAAGAATCATTCCTGCTCTACCCTGTGCTCCAGGTCTCCAACGCTTCATTGTTGGTCCTTGATTTGCATTAACTTCTGCAACATAGAGTTCGTCAGGATTCATATCATGGTTGTTTTCAGCATTTGCTGCTGCTGATTTAACAACTTTTTCTACAAGTTCTGAGCCCTTGCCCGGTGTGAACTTGAGAATCGTAAGTGCTTCATTCAAATCTTTTCCTCTTACCAGATCAGTAACAGGTTTGAGTTTACTTGAAGACATCCTTACGTACTTGGCTATTGCCTTGGCTTCCATAATTCAGCTTCTCCTTTCTGCTACTTCATTTTTCTGTCACCGGAGTGACCCCTAAATGTTCTGGTTGGAGCAAATTCTCCGAGTCTGTGTCCGACCATATCCTCTGTGATGTATACAGGCACATGTTTGCGTCCGTCATATACGGCGATTGTGTGTCCGATCATCTGAGGGAAAATTGTTGATGGTCTTGACCATGTCTTAACAACATTCTTCTCGTTGGCTTCATTCATTGCTTCAATCTTCTTAATAAGCTTCTGTTCAACGAATGGACCTTTTTTAAGCGATCTTCCCATTTATTTGTCCCTTCCTACTTGATGTTTCTTCTCTTAACAATGTACTTGTCAGAGTCCTTGTTCTTCTTACGCGTCTTATATCCGAGTGTCGGTTTACCCCAAGGTGTAACAGGCCTCGTACGTCCGATTGGGGTTCTTCCCTCACCACCACCGTGTGGGTGGTCGTTAGGGTTCATTGCTGAACCTCTTACTGAAGGTCTCCATCCCATATGTCTCTTACGGCCGGCTTTACCAATCTGGATATTGCCATGATCGATATTTCCTACTTCGCCAATTGTTGCTCTGCAGTCAATTCTTACCATTCTTACTTCGCCGGAAGGAAGTCTTATCTGAGCATAGTTTCCTTCCTTTGCCATCAGCTGTGCACCGTTTCCCGCTGCTCTTGCAAGCTGTCCGCCCTTGCCAGGCTTAAGCTCGATATTGTGGATAACTGTACCGAGCGGAATGTTTATAATTGGTAGTGCGTTTCCCGGCTTGATATCTGCATGTTCACCTGACTCTATTACATCTCCAACTTGGAGTTTGTGAGGCGCAATGATGTATCTCTTCTCGCCATCTGCGTAAGCAACAAGTGCAATATTTGCCGATCTGTTTGGATCATACTCAATTGTCTTAACTGTTGCAGGGATACCATCCTTATTTCTCTTGAAATCAATGATTCTGTATTTAGGTCTGTATCCACCACCTCTGTGTCTTACGGTGATTTTGCCTCTTACGTTTCTTCCCGAATGCTTCTTAAGGGTGACTGTAAGAGACTTTTCCGGTGTGTCTGTTGTTATCTCTGTAAATGTGGAGACTGTCATTCCTCTCAGACCCGGACTCGTCGGTTTATATTTCCTGATTCCCATTTCTTACTGCCTCCTTAATTACAGATCCTGGAAGATTTCGATTTCCTTACTATCTTGAGTAAGTGTTACAACTGCCTTCTTATATGAAGAAGTCATTCCCATCGTTCTTCCCATTCTTTTCTTCTTACCATTTACGTTCATTATATTTACTTTAGCTACGTCTACGCCGAAGATATCTTCGATCGCTTTACGAACCTCAGTCTTGTTGGTCTGCTTTGCCACTTTGAACGCATATTTCTTATCAGCTGCCATATCCATACTGTTCTCAGTGATGATAGGACTGATTATTACATCGTAACCCGTCTTCATTATGCGTACACCTCCTCGATTCTCTTAGCTGCTGCCTCGGTGAGTACCAGAGTGTAGTGATTAACAATATCGTACACATTCATGGTAGTTACCAGAGCAGTTCTAACGCCAGGGATGTTGTGTGCTGACTTGATTACATTGTCGTCCTTCTCATCCATTACGATGAGGGTCTTCTTGTCAGCTTTGATGTTGCCAAGCACCTTAACCATTTCCTTGGTTTTAGGTTCTGCAAACTTAAATTCATTTACAACTATCAGTTCTTCTCCTGCCAGTTTTGCGGAAAGTACAGACTTGAGTGCCAATCTCTTAAGCTTCTTATTGATTGGATATCTGTAGCTTCTCGGCTTTGGTGCAAATGCTACCCCTCCGCCTACCTGTGAAGGGTCTACCGTGCTTCCCTGTCTACTGCGTCCTGTACCCTTCTGTCTAAAAGGTTTGCGGCCGCCTCCTCTAACATCTGATCTTGTCTTGGCAGATTGGGTTCCCTGTCTTTGGTTTGCCAAATAGTTCTTGACTACGGCATGGACTGCGGATTCATTAGGCTCGATTGCAAAAATCTCGTCTGCAAGTGTAATATCTCCGACCTTATTGCCATTAACGTCTACTACGTTTACTTGTGCCATCTTCAGTTCCTCCTTTCTGCTTATCTATTTTGACCTTTAACTGCCGGTCTGATTTTGAGGAGTCCGCCTTTTCTTCCCGGAACTGCTCCTTTGACCATCATCAGGTTGCGGTCAGCTATTGTCTTAACCAATACTACGTTCTGTACTGTTACCGTGTCTCTTCCCATTCTTCCCGGACCCTTGTTGCCCTTGAAGACTCTTGATGGATAAGTACCGGCTGCGAGAGCTCCTACGAGTCTCTTGTGTTTGGAACCGTGGGTCATAGGTCCTCTACGGTGTCCGTGTCTCTTGATGTTACCTTGGGTTCCTTTTCCCTTGGATGTTCCTGTAACGTCAAGCTTCATTCCTTCTTCGAAATCTTCAACAGTGATTGTCTGTCCGATTTCATAAGCACCGCCTTCTTCCGGCTTGAACTCAGCAAGGTGCTTCTTAACATCAACGCCTGCTTTCGCATAATGCCCTGTTATAGGCTTGTTGACTCTGTGTGGTTTCTGGTCTTCGTATCCAATCTGAACTGCATCATATCCGTCAGTATCGACTGTTTTGATCTGAACGACAGTTGCAGGTCCGGCCTCGATGACCGTTACCGGAATGATGGTTCCATCTTCGTCGAAGATTTGGGTCATTCCGATTTTCTTTCCCAAAAGTGTTTTCATATTTTCCTCCTACTTTCTTACAGCGGATCACTCCGGTTTGGTGGTTGACCGGTGCTTGTCTCCGGTGCGCGTCCCTCTCGTGTGATCTTTCTAATCTAGCTTAGAGCTTAATCTCAATATCTATTCCTGCAGGCATATTCAGCTTAGTGAGAGCTTCAGTTGTCTTTGTAGTTCCATTTGTAATGTCGATCAGCCTTTTGTGAGTCCTCTGCTCGAACTGTTCTCTGCTGTCCTTGTACTTGTGTACAGCTCTGATAATCGTTACAACTTCCTTCTCTGTTGGCAGAGGGATAGGTCCCGATACATCTGCTCCTGTCTTCTTTACTGTCTCCACCAGTTTAGCTGCAGACTTGTCAAGAAGTGCATGGTCATAAGCCTTCATTCTGATTCTGATTTTTTGTAGTTCACTCATTAGTAGATCCTCCTGTTTTTCTTTTTGTACTAATTTTCGCTATGCTTGTACAGGACTTCGTCCATTGATATTGCAAGGTTTTAGCCGTCGTAAAGGCTTCATACACTTCGCCGTGCGTTTCCTTTGGGTTGGCACACAATAAAAAAGCGAAACCCTTCGCCCTCATCTTGTAAGGACTTCTCGGCAGAAATTATCCGATAGCACGGTAACTTCCTGCTTCTTCGCATTAACAAGCTGTTAAAGTATATAGGATGAATCTTAGTAATGCAAGGAGTTTTTAAAAAGTTTTTAACCCTTTATTGCATAATACTAAGAACAAAAGCCATTGATCTCAAGCCTTTAAGCCCTTCATCCATTTACATTCTCTCTTGCGTTTCCTGTAAGCCTACAAATTGCGCTTTAATTAAGTAAAATACCACTATGTATAGAGATTATCCCCGATTAGTCCTAAAATTGATCTTATTACCAATGACTAAGATATTATAAATCTTCTTATAGGTCACAATACATAATCCCTTATGACAATTTAAAGAGGAAGATAGGTAAACTATCTTCCTCTTTAAAAGTTTGGTATGAAACATGCTTTTCCAATCAGAGATAAAGATTGTATCACGCAACCCATTTCTCTATTTATACTTATAAAATCCTTCTCCTGCACTTCTGCCAAGTTTTCCCTCATCAATATATTCCTTAAGCAATTTTACGATTTCTTCGTAATGGATTTTTTCAACCATCTCAGGATGAGCAGCCTTTGCGCTTGAAATATTAACTGCGGTAGTTAAACCTACGATATCGAGAATCTGAAACGGTCCGGCAGGTGCCCCTGTTCCAAGCTTCCAAGCCATATCAATTACTTCAGGTTCAGATACTCCTGTAGCATACAAATCCATAGCTGCATCCAAGAAAGGAATAAGCAGCGAGTTCAATAAGTAACCCGCTTTTTCCTTCTTAATCGGAAGCGGAACCATGCGAATTTGTTTTGCAAACTCAATTACTTCATTGAAATATTTAAGGTCTGTCTTCTCTTGCAGCATTACCTCTGCAGTATTGTGTCTCCATATTTCATTTGCAAAATGCAAAGCTAAATACTTCTCCGGTCTACCTGTATATTCTGTGAAGGTAGACGGAAGCATAGAGGAAGAGTTTGTTACAAGAATTGTTTTCTCAGGTATCAATGGAGCAAGACTCTGATAAAAAGCAATTTTGTCATCTTTGATTTCTGCCATACTCTCAATTACTAAATCCGCATCCTGAACAGCTTTAGCCATATCAAGCTCAATCTTAATCGATTCATAAGCTTTCTTTGCCTTCTCAAGACATATCCCTTTGTCAAAAGTTTCTACATCCGCTATGCCTCTCGCCCAAACAAACGGAGACTTGCCTTCCGGAGTGTCCATCATCTCAATTGTTTTCAAATACGTGTTATAAACCGCATCTAGTTTTGGCTGAGTCCTTCCTATGCTCCCTTCGCTCCTTAACCATACTGTAACGTCAAACCCGCAGTAAGCGACCTGAAAAGCAATCTGTGTGCCTAAAACGCCACCACCTGCTACAACAATTTTCTTCCCGTCCATCTTTACACCTCTCTTTTCGTTTGCACGTAATAATCCTCTCGTGTATTCACTATGCTTCTATATGTCCGTCCTATTAAGTGTTATATAAACAACTTTTGAAAACAATTATATATACATATGACTATCCATGAATGAAACACTGGTGAGCAATGAATTTCTTTGCATTAGCCCGGTGGCCAATGCATCTGGCGCTTTCCGAGTATATGTATGTGCAGATGCTTCACAGTCTGCTGCCCCTCATCGCCTGTATTGATAACACATCTATATCCGTTATCCAGTCCTTCGGAAGCCGCAACATTCTTAATCATACACATCATGTGAGCAACAAGATCTGCATGCTCATCTGTGAGATCGTCTAAAGAAGCAATATGAATCTTCGGAACCATTAACAAATGAACAGGTGCTTGCGGAGTAGCATCACGAAAAACTGCGATCTTTTCATCCTCATACACCATATCCGTTGGGATTTCTCCATTTGCTAGTTTACAAAAAATACAATCTTCCATTCTTATCTCCTTTCTGAGCGAAAATTATTTCATCTATACTTCACTCTATATAGCTCTATATAAAGATAGCTTTACAGCCATCTTTATATATTTGCGTTAATTCTACCCTTACAAGCTCTGCAAGTCTATTCATTTCACTTGTCTCAATATACACCTTGATATAGTTCTCCGTGTATCCGGTCAAGTATTTACCAATTTTTTCCTCAATCAGCACTGTATGCGGTATATCAAAATTTTTCTTATAAAAATCTTGTGCTGTTCTCTCAGCTACTGTAGCCAATCTCTCTGCTCGCATTTTTTTGATATTCTCAGGCACGGCATCAGTTAGGTTTGCCGCCACAGTTCCCTTTCTTGGCGAATACCTGAATATATGCACCCTCCCAAATTCCGCTTTTCTAACAACTTCGAGAGTGTTCTCGAAGTCTTCTTCTGTTTCTCCCGGGAATCCAACTATTATATCCGTTGTCACTCCGAAAAGGGGATCATATTTTCTGATTGCCTCGATTATACCTAAATACTCCGATGCTGTATATCTTCTGTTCATTGCTTTCAGAATCGGCGTGCTGCCACTTTGAACTGATAGGTGCAGGTGGCGACACAATTTATCATGCTTAATAATTCTCGTTACATCTTCAACATCCACGACTGTCGGTTCCAGTGAGCTTAGCCGGATTCTTATATCATTATCCTGCTTATCCAATCTATCCAAAAGCAATTCAAGAGCCGAGGATTCGCCTTTGTTCCCCTCTTCTGCTCGGTCGAAATCCTTCTCTGTTCCATATAAAGCTGTATTTATTCCTGTAAGCACAGCTTCCTTATAACCTTTTTCTGCAACCAGCTGTACTTCCTCAATAATCTCATCTATAGGTCTGCTTCTCATTGTTCCTCTAGCATAAGGAATAAGACAGTACGAACAAAATCTATCGCAGCCTTCTTGTATCTTAATATATGCTCTGCTCATTCCCGACTCAGATGAAACAACAAGACCCATATCCTCGTAATATGTAAGCTTAGAACGCGGAAGAACATATCTATCCTTAACAACGGGTGCTTCTTTTTTGGATAGTTTATCGTATACTAAGCCACAAATTAAAGTTTTATTGCCATTGCCAACTACTAGATCTACTTCGGGTAGCAAGGATACTTCGTCAGGCTCCACCTGAGCATAGCATCCCGTTACAACAATAAGTGCTTCAGGATTTCTTGATTTCATCCTTCTAATATATTGTCTGGATTTGCGATCTGCAATATTTGTAACAGTACACGTATTGATAACATAAACGTCAGCTCTCTCGTCTTCTTGAACGATTGTATCTCCACGAGAAACGAAGGCCGCTTTAATTGCCTCCGTCTCATATTGATTCACTTTGCACCCAAGCGTATGAAATGCTACTAACATCTTGTCCTCATCGGCATTTTTGTGTACTCCTCTTTATTCTTCAAATCATTATGTCTTGTTCTTTGTCTTACGCCGACTAATTCCTTATTACACATTAATACGGTTGGCACAGTCGTTGCATATACGTGTTTACTTCTCGTCACGCTTTTTTGTTGGACTTATTGCTACTTACCTTAGATTGGCGAGTTTTTATGGAAACATCAGTTTCCTCAGCACTTGTCGACTCTAACGCTTCCTCTTCCGAAAGTTTCCAATCGTCCTCACTAAATCTTGCGGCCAGTGTCTCTACGAGCCTCTTCGCCTCAACAAGGTGCAAAGTAATTCCTTTGGACATTCTTTCATGTTCAGGGTCCCAATCTCGAATATCTATCTTGGGCGTTCCCCCATTCCACGAAACAATATTGGCCTCTTTGGTCCATCCGGTCTGATATGTCTCAATTACTCCGAGTTCTTCAACCAGCTTGAAGTCTATCTCTCCATTCTTTCTTGTGTTGACATTTCTGTTGTTTGGCATATTATCCTCCTTGATAAGCATTTGTCTTGCAGCATTGCTTGTATTATGTCTTCCGCAATTTAATGCTAAACCAATAATGAAAATCTGTCGAACAAACCATGCATCATATTCGGCAATTTCTAAACTTAGGCTTAAAAAAACATTTTAGAACATTGCCTTATAACACACCTCTATACTTAAGATTCTATTTCCTTCGATTCTTTCAATAATATACCATTTATGTTCATTATTTTCTATTTTTATTCAGATATTTTCGGTTCTTGTAACAAGTAAAACCCGTAGCAAATGCTACGGGTTCATATACTGTCTTACTATTACGCGGTATTACTCGATGATCTCGGTTACTACGCCGGAACCTACTGTTCTTCCGCCTTCTCTGATAGCGAATCTCAGTCCTTCTTCAATTGCGATTGGAGTAATCAGCTCAATATCCATTACTACGTTATCTCCAGGCATGCACATCTCTGTTCCTTCCGGTAGGTGCAGATCTCCTGTTACGTCTGTTGTTCTGAAGTAGAACTGTGGTCTGTAACCGTTGAAGAATGGGGTGTGTCTTCCGCCCTCTTCCTTCTTCAGTACGTATACCTGTCCCTTGAACTTTGTATGAGGTTTGATTGTTCCTGCTTTTGCTAGTACCTGACCTCTTTCTATCTCGCTTCTCTGTACGCCTCTGAGGAGAGCTCCGATGTTATCTCCTGTCTCTGCTGAGTCCAGAATCTTCTTGAACATCTCTACACCCGTTACTACGACTTTTCTCTTCTCGTCTGTCATTCCTACGATTTCTACTTCGTCGCCTACCTTAAGTGTTCCTCTTTCTACTCTGCCCGTTGCTACTGTTCCTCTGCCCGTTATTGAGAATACGTCCTCTACCGGCATCAGGAATGGCTGGTCGTTTGCTCTTTGTGGCTCAGGAATGTATGCGTCTACTGCTTCTAGTAGCTCTACTACCTTCTCTGCCCATGGCCCTTCAGGATCTTCCAGTGCCTTAAGTGCTGAGCCTCTGATGATTGGTGTATCATCTCCAGGGAAATCATACTCATCAAGAAGTTCTCTTACTTCCATTTCTACAAGGTCAAGCAGCTCCTCATCGTCTACCATGTCACACTTGTTAAGGAATACGATGATATATGGTACTCCTACCTGTCTGGAAAGAAGAATATGCTCTCTTGTCTGTGGCATTGGTCCGTCTGTTGCTGCTACTACCAAGATTGCTCCGTCCATCTGGGCTGCTCCTGTTATCATGTTCTTTACATAGTCAGCGTGACCTGGGCAGTCTACGTGTGCGTAGTGTCTGTTTGGTGTTTCATACTCTACGTGAGATGTCGAAATCGTGATTCCTCTTGCCTTTTCTTCCGGTGCCTTATCAATCTGATCAAAGGCTACTCCGCCACCAGTACC
>LFRM01399593.1_pt1 | contig 41619 bp, 40 predicted proteins | sample 618341 | NCBI WGS metagenome assembly LFRM01 (sample SAMN03654438, study PRJNA283298) | anaerobic digester metagenome | isolation source: pool of bioreactors CSTR01a, CSTR02a, and CSTR03a thermophilic anaerobic... | place: Denmark: Kgs. Lyngby | collected 2014-05-21 | reverse complement strand
ATTTTAACCAAGGCGAGCCAAGAGATGTCCAGAGCAAACTCCTGAGCAAGCAGGAGCACGGAAGCACTAAAGGAATTGCCTTAGAGATGTCCTGTGTGAATTCCGGGAGTGAGCGAAAGGCGGGGGAAACATGCCCGGCAACGTTAAAAAAAGCTCCCTGGTCGGAGCCCTCAGGAACTTAAATCTGTCTCGGACATATTATTCAATGGGTCTACCGGCTTTCCCTTATAACGGACCTCGAAATGAAGGTACGGCTCAGGCTCCGCAGTCAGGTGAGCAATTACTTCCCCCTCCTTTACCTTTTGCCCCTCAACAACAGCTATCTCACCACAGTGCCCGTATACAGTGACCATTCCATCTCCATGATCTAATTCCACATAGTTTCCCAACCGTTCATTTTTTCCGATATAACGGACACTGCCAGAGGCAGCTGCATGCACCGGGGCTAAAGGTTCAAGTCCCTGAATATCGATGCCAGGATGGAGAAGCTGCTGGCCGCCCTCAAATTCTTCCCAGCCGTAGGGTCGGATTATTTTTCCGGATACCGGAATAGTTAAAGGTTTTTCGGGAGTATCAACAGGAACCTGGAGTTTTCCCAGGGTTTCCAGCACACCGTTTTCAAAAGAATCCATCCATACCCCGCTCTGTACAGCACCTATAATGGCCTCCATCTGGTTAGACCGTTCATCTGTTAAATAATATCTCACCTTGTTGGTAATGTTTTTTGACGCCGGGTATTCTAACCGTGAAAGACCAATAACAGCCAAAAGGATGGCTATAGCTGCTGCCAACTGAACAATCCTCTTAAACCAGAAGGCTTTCTTCCTGCTGCCGGAAAAAAAATAGTCATTATTGGAACTTAAAATATCCTTGCGGGTATCATAACCCCTTGCTCTTTTCACGTTCCGCCCCCCTGGGACAGGCAATTACAATAGAATATATGCCTACAACAAAGGGGATATGACTAAAAGCGAATCTTTTGCCTCCGGATATTCACGTTCAAAACAAGCCCTAGCCCCATCAAAGTTGCCAGCATGGAACTTCCACCGTAGCTGAAGAGGGGCAAAGGGATTCCCGTAATGGGCATTAGCCCCATACTCATACCAATATTCTCCAACACATGAAACATAATCATGGACACAACCCCCGAAACTAGCAGGGTACCGTATAAATCCTTGGCGGCTTTGGCAATATTCAGGGCACGGTATACAAGACCGAAGTACATCACCAGCAGGGCAACTGCACCTATAAAACCCAGTTCCTCGCCAACAACGGAAAAAATGAAATCCGTGTGGTGCTCAGGAAGGAAGTTGAGCTGCACTTGAGAACCGTGGAACAACCCCTTTCCCAGTAATCCCCCTGACCCAATAGCTACCTGGGATTGGATAATATGATACCCATATCCCCTTCCGTTAAAACCATCATTATATGGATTCAGGAACACTACCAACCGCATCAACTGGTACTCTTCCAGAGGGAGAGGAACTCCAAATTTAAAGTGACCTACAAGAAGCGCAACAATAAACAAAAGTCCGCTCCCTATAATTTTCAGCAGCAGTTTAATATTTGCACCGGCCATAAAAAGCATCCCAAAGGTAATGGCAACGAACACCAAAGAAGTGCCCAAATCACCTGGAGCAATTAAAAACATTGGAATACCCACATGAAGAAAACAGGGAATCAGTTCTTTTAACGTGTTCAGCTTTCCCTGCCTGTCACTGAGGAATTTGGCAAAGGTAATAATAATGGCCACTTTAGCAAACTCAGAGGGCTGCAGTTGAAATGACCCAATAGGAATCCGGCTGCCTTCTTTTCCGAAAACTGCGGCAAGAAGCAGAATCCCAAGGCTGGCAAAATAAATGGGCTTCCAATACCCCCGCAGGTTATTATAATTGAAAATCGTAAGACAAATCATTCCTGTCAAACCGGCGGCAATCCACACAATATGCTTTTTTACATAAAGCAAAGGGTCATTACTGACGTTAAGGGTTGCACTGCTCAAAACAAAACAGCTCATTATCAAAATGCCGGCAATAAACGCAAGAAATAAAAAATCTATGTTCTTGATGAGTCTCTTTGCTTCCATAATTTTTTCCTCCGGTATCCTCCAGTTATTACATTATACATTAATAAGGAATCTTCAACCACGACCGTTGCCAGGAGGATTTTTCCAACGGCAGCATATGAACTCTTGTAACCCGAAATTCGCCCTTCGTGCGAGGGGCGGCAAAGATTCATCTGAAGGGCTTCTACGCCCCCCCGCAGGCAAATAGTCCGCGGCAGCAAACAACTCTTGGCGCGACTCCAGGTCAAAACCGTAAGACGCAGCCAGGTCGCCGGGGCAAGTCCTAATTTGGGACAGTTCCAATGGTTTCGAGCGGGACTTGTTTCCCTTAAGCCTTGCGCGGCTTTGCCTCCGCTAAGGGCGTGGGGGCTTGTCCGTAGCGAAAAAGTACATGGGTTCTAGACGATAAGGGTTTTGCCCTAATGTCCCGGTTGTCCGGAGTGAACTTTGAAAGCCAGGAGGACGGTAGAAGGCTCTTCGGCTGTCACGGCTACTTCGTGTTTTGAAAAGCATAATATCCTGGTATAAGAAAAAAACCATGCCGATTACTGGAGTAATAGGTATGGTTTTATGTACAGGGTGTCAAGTTTCTAAAAATGTTTCTCACACTTTCTACCGGCTGGCTTTTTTGGGAGTTCTCCTCATCCTCAAGATAGGTATATTGGCTACCAGAGCCAGAGATTGATCGTCATCGCTAATGGTAACATCCAACCCTTTTTCATCAATTTCCATGTAGTTGGAAATTACCTCAATAAGATCTACCTTTAAAGATTCCAGAATGTGAGGGGCAATAGTACAGCGATCCTTGACTAGAACCAACTGGAGTCGTTCCTTGGCCACATTCTTACTCTGTGCGCTCTCATCTTTTCCCAGCAGCCGCTGCAGCAGTTCAAACAAGTCTAATGCCTCCTCTCCCTATCTCATTCCAATTAACTTCTTAAGGCGTGACATAATTCCTTCATTGACTTCCAGGGGCATGATGGGCACATCCTCACCGGCAATCCGTCTGGAAATATTCCGGTAAGCCTCCCCTGCCTTAGATTGGACATCCAGCACAGCAGGTTCCCCTCTGTTCGTTGAAATAACAATTAATTCATCTTCAGGGACTACGCCTAATAAATCAACGGCAAGAATATCGATAATATCATCGATATCCATCATATCGCCATGCTTAACCATATCTGCCCGGATACGGTTAATCACCAGCTGCGGCTGCTCTATGCCTTGGGCTTCAAGGAGGCCGATCACCCGGTCTGCATCCCTCACTGCGGCTACTTCAGGGGTTGTAACAACAATTGCTTTTTCTGCCCCAATAATTGCATTTTTGAAACCTTGTTCTATTCCTGCAGGACAGTCGATGATTACATAATCAAACTCATTCTTCAAATTTCGGCACAGCTCAACCATTTGTTCCTGAGTTACTGCTGTTTTCTCCTTTGTTTGAGCAGCAGGAAGGAGGTACATTTTTTCGAACCTCTTGTCCTTAATCAGGGCCTGCTTCAAGCGACAGTGACCATTAGTAACATCAACGATATCGTATACAATTCTGTTCTCCAATCCCATAACAACATCCAGATTTCTAAGCCCGATGTCCGTATCTACCAGAACCACACTGTAGCCCTGCTTTGCCAGACCGGTTCCCAAATTTGCCGTAGTGGTAGTCTTCCCCACTCCGCCCTTCCCAGACGTTACGACAATTACATCTCCCATCCTAATTCCCCCTCTTTCTCCAGGCAGATTAGAACACTACTCTCCTCTTTCCCAACCTGGGCAGTACTTTTCAATAACAATAGAACCATCATTAATTTTGGCAATCTCCGGTTGGTGAGGTTTAAATTCATCTCCATCGGGAGCTCTTGTAATATGATCGGCAATTCGGAGTTGAGTTGGATTCAGACAAAGAGCTGCAACCCTTGCACTTTTACTGCCCAGTGCTCCGGCATGGGCTACACCCCTTAAGCTCCCAAAAACCATAATATGACCTCCAGCAACAATCTCTGCCCCAGGATTGACATCACCCATCACTACCACATGTCCCGGAAAGTTAACCGACTGTCCGGAACGCACCGTACGCTCAATTAAAAGCGTATTGTCCGATGGCGGTATCTCAACCCCCGGCTGCTCAGGAGTATTTTCCTTGGTTTTCAACGACGGAGGTTCGGGTACAAACTCTTCCTCGTCAGGAACAGCAGCATCAAAATAAAGCTGCGGGTATATTTCAGGCGGCCTGTCTTTTGGCAACAGGCCATCAGGCGGAGATAGCTGCATCAACGAAGTGAGTTTCGAGCTCACCCCATCGGGATTTTTTTTCATGACATCGTATTCTCCTCAACAAAGGTTCAACTAACCTAAGCGTTGAATTTTATTTTCTACATGCAGCCACCAAATCCTGCCTTGCTTTCCAACCGTACTGGACTTTTTTACTGTTTTTTCCTCCAGATATTGACACCATACGTACTATTCTCCTTCATTTTTATTCAATCCGAAATATTCTTCAAAAACAGCCTTGGCTATATGGCCGCCTGAGCTGCCACCGCTTTCTCCATACTCTACAATTGCGGCAAAAGCTATTTCCGGGTCATCATAGGGGGCAAAACAAACAAATACACCGTGGTAATCTGCATTTTTTTTATCTCCGGCAAGCCCCGTTTGGGCTGTCCCGGTTTTTGCTGCCACACCTATATTTGCCGGGAAATTGCTAAAGAGAGAATACGCTGTGCCGCCCGGATCGGTTACACGTTTCATGCCCTTACGTACATGGGCCATATTTTCTTCCGAAACAGAAACTTTATTGAGAAGCTCAGGTTTGTACTGCTTAACTACTTCACCCGTATGGGAAACAATACGGTCTACCAAGTAGGGACGGTAACGGTTGCCCCCATTTGCCAGTGTTGCCACATAATTGGCAAGCTGAATAATGGTGTAGTTATTTGACCCCTGCCCAATAGAAGTATTGAAAGTATCAAAAGGCTGCCATGTGGTGTAAAACTTGTAGTCAATTTTGTATTGGGCTTCAAGTATATTCATCCTGTTTTCGTATTTTTTCCGGGCATCTTCCTTTTCCTTTTCTTCCTGGAGATTGGCTAAGGTTTTTTGATATTCGGCAGTCAATTCTTCACGTTTTTTAGCATACTTTTCTTCAATAATTGGCTCATACAAAGCCTTTTTCCACTGGGCGCTGGGAAGCAACCCCTCGGATTCGTTAAGAATCCCCAGGGTATTCGTCTTCTGCCCGAGGCCAAATTCTTCTCCAATCTGAGCAATTTTATCTATTCCTGCCTTCCAACCGGCGTCCTGGAAATAAGTATTGCAGGACCCGGCAAGAGCCGAATAAAGGTCAACAGAACCATGAACGTTCCAGCACCTAATATAAGGAGCCTTCCAATACGCTCCCTTGCAAACTACCCTGCTGGAAGGGTTCACACCTGCTTCAAGGGCAGCCATGGCTGTAATCATCTTGAATGTAGACCCCGGGGGATAAGTCCCCTGAAATACCCTGTTAAACATGGGTTTCTTTGAACTGTTATTGTAGTAATCTTTCTTTTCGGAAAAACTGCCGTCTACAAAATCATTGGGGTTTAGCGACGGCCTGCTGGCGGCGGCCAGTATGGCACCTGTCTTTACATCAATGGCCACTGCTGCAGCTGCCATTGCCTTAGGGTTGCTCTTCTTGAGATTGGCAATAACTTCGTCCATTGAGTTTTCCATAGCTTTTTGCAGTTTACTGTCAATAGTGAGCACCACATCATGCCCGGTAATAGGTTCAATGGAGGTCAGCTCTTGAATCCTCCTGCCACCCGCATCAACCTCAACCTGCCTTACCCCATCCTGGCCGCGAAGTCCAACGATTTTCCCCTGATCATAGCTGATAAGCTCTGCAAACCTTTCTACACCAGTCTTTCCGATCCAGTCCTGCATTCCGTATTGGTACTGCCTGTTCTTTTCAAGTTCATCCTCATTTATTTTCCCAACGTAACCAAGAATATGTCCTGCCAAAGGCCCGTTAGGATAAACTCGCTGCGGATGCTCTTCTATGCTTATACCCGGCAGTTCCATCCTGTTTTCTTCCAGACGGGACACAATTTCCCAGCCCTTTTCTCCCCAGGGCACACGGGCAATTTCAACAGGAACATATCTTCTCGTTTGCTTGTTGACCGTCTCTATGATGCTTTCTTTTGTTATTTCAGGGTCATCCAAAAGGTTTTCCAACTTGGCAGCAGTATCCTCCAAATCGATGCCATCGGAAGGAGTAAAACTGATGGAAAAAACAGGCTCACTTGTAGCCAGGGGAATTCCGTTTTTATCAAGAATATCTCCCCTGCGGGCTGGGATAGAAATCAGCCGCAAGCGGTTGATTTCAGACAGCTGTTGGAACTGCTGGTTTTGAATTACCTGGAGATAAAAAAGGCGGCTGACCAGAGCAACAAAAATAACCGCTACCATTACCATAAATACAGTAATGCGCAGTGCTTGTTCTTTCTTCTCCACTGCTACCTCTCCCATACATACATTTTCCAGCAAAGCTGTAAAAACTAAACTGCTTTAAAAAATCCCCGTGTGTTGGAACGGTAAAGAGGCTCATAGATTAATAGTGCCACACACAGGTTATAAAAGCTTGATGCCAGTGTCAGGGAAAAGAGGCTTTCCGGCGTAAACAGATTGTAAGCACCGACACATAGCAGGGCAGCAAACTGAAGTACACAGTGTATTACAGTACCCAACCCGCCCACAACAATGGGAACAAGCACATTGTCGGAAAAAATTTTCCTTTCAAGATTCCCGATAATGTAGCCGGTAAGCATTTTTGTCAGTGCCTGTAAGCCGATATACTTTCCTACAAGAAGGTCCTCCAGTAGACCAAAAGCAAACCCTACTGCTGCACCGGTTCGCCTGCCGTTTAAAACTGCAGACAAAACAACAATGACCAATAACAGATCAGGTTTAACTCCCCCAATTTTTAAATAATGAAAAATAGTAGACTGGAGGATAATGGAGATAAGAAATAAGCCGGAATAAAACAAAATGCGTCTAATCAACTGTCCACAACCCCTGTTACCACTAGGATTTCTTCCAGCCGGTCAAAATCAACAAACGGCTGGATAACTGCCCTTTTCATTAACCCATTCGCCTCAGGGATAATCTCTTTGACATAACCTATCCGCAAGCCTTTTGGGAATATGCCTCCATAACCGGAGGTAATAATTACCTGGTTAACCCCGATGGGAGCATCTACATTTATGTGAATCATCTGCAATTGATCACTGCCCGGCCCCAGACCTTCAACCACACCGGGGACCCTGGTTTGCTGTACCATGGCACCTACAGCTCCCTCCCTGTCCAGAATTAACAGCACTTCACTGGTACGGTCAGTAACATTGATTATGCGCCCTATCAATCCTTGTTCGTTAATGACAGGCATATCCTTCCTTATTCCGTCCTCGCTGCCTTTATTAATAATCAGTGTCTGGTGCAGGTTTTCCAGGTCTCTGGCAGTAACCCGGGCTGCCGTAAGAGAAAACTGGGTGCCAATCAAGTCTTGCAGGCCCAGGAGTTTTCTCAGCCGGGCATTTTCCTGCTTGTACTCCGTCAAAAGGTTGTTTTCAGCAGTCAACCTGGCAACCTCTTCTGCCAGACGCTCGTTTTCATCGCTGATTTCTGCATAATTAGCAATTTGAGACAGAAAATTATTGGCTTTCTGCCCAATAACCATAACCCCGCTCTGAAGCGGGGCCAATAAATTGCGTATAAATGCTTCTCCCTGGCTGAGAGTGGGTCTTTCAAACCCCGTCAGGCGTATGCTGACAAGCAGAAGCACCACTATTATCAAGTATACAAAGGGAGTCCGATATTTCTTCAGTCGGATCAAAAAATCACGACCTTTTTCTTAACTTAGCCTTTTTGAAGGAATAAGAACTTTTTTGAGAACATTAATATTTTCCAGGACAGTACCGGTCCCAATAGCAATAGCTGTGAGTGCGTTTTCAGCTATATGCACCGGCATTCCTGTTTCCTCGCTAAACAATTTGTCCAGGCCGAACAATAAGGAACCTCCCCCGGCCATGACAATGCCTCTGTCCATTATATCAGCAGCCAGCTCCGGAGGGGTATTCTCCAGGCAGACTTTAATTGCCCCAACGATGTTTTCCACAGGTTCAGCCAGTGCAGTACTGATCTCCGGGGCGGAAACCTCTACGGTCTTGGGAAGCCCGTTTACCATATCCCTTCCCCGAACCTCGTATTTCTTTTCCTTCCGGGCCTGTCCCTCCTCGGAAGCATCAAAATAAGCAGCACCGACTTCAATCTTAATATCCTCTGCGGTACGCTCCCCTATGGCCAGCTTATACTCGTTCCTGATATATTGTATTATAGCATCATCCATTTCATCTCCGGCAACACGGATGGACCTACTGGTGACTATCCCGCCCAGAGAGATAATTGCCACCTCAGTAGTCCCGCCTCCTATGTCAACGATCATATTACCTGTAGGCTCATGTACAGGAAGCCCTGCGCCAATTGCAGCAGCCATGGGTTCTTCTATTAAATAGGCTTCCTTGGCGCCGGCCTGGAGAGCCGCCTCCTTAACAGCCCTTTCCTCAACGGCCGTAACTCCAGAGGGAACGGAAACCACTACCCGGGGTTTTGCCAGGGGGCCTCCGGAACTAAGGGCTTTACGAATAAAATAGCGGAGCATACTCTGAGTAACATCAAAATCAGCTATTACGCCATCTCGCATTGGCCGAATTGCCACTATATTTCCAGGAGTCCTGCCAATCATTCTTTTGGCTTCATTTCCCACAGCCAGCACTTCACCGGTATCTCTTTGAATTGCAACAACTGAAGGCTCCTGCATTACAATGCCCTTTCCCTTAAGGTGAACCAGGGTGTTAGCAGTCCCGAGATCTATTCCTATATCGCGTGCAAAAATCGTTATCAGCTCCTCCTTGAATTCTAAAGCTATTATAGTATATACTCCAAATGCCTATCAAGAAAAAGATAAAATCTCCACCAAGGGAAAAAATTCTATATATTAGGGTTCAATCGCTACATAAATCCCTGTTCCCTTAGACTGGCAAACCTGCCGTCTCCGATAATGATATGATCCAAGACTTCTATACCTATAATTCCGCCTGCTTCCACCATTTTCCTTGTCACCAGTTTATCCTCCTCACTGGGCTGGGGGTCACCGCTGGGATGATTATGGACTAAAATAATTGCGGCGGCGCTTTTTAATATTGCCCTTTTAAAAAGTTCCCTTGGGTGGACAAGGGAGGCGTTTAGACTCCCAACAGATATTGCATCAATCCCCAGCACATAATTCTTTGTATTCAGCATAATGGCATTAAAATTTTCCCGGTCAAGATACCTCATATCTTCCCCTATTAGGTGAAAAACGTCAAGGGGAGACTTGATGGCAGGTCTCTCCCACCTGGTAGTTGAAGCCAGCCTTTTACCCAACTCTATAGCCGCTTTGATCTGAGCTGTTTTTGCAGGACCTATTCCCCGGATACTTATCAATTCCTCCACGCTTGCCTCCGCCAGGAAAGAAATGCCCCCATGGGAAGTAAGAATCCTTTGGGCCAGCTCAATGCTGGTCTCATCTCCAGTCCCTGTACCTAACAATATAGCTAAAATTTCCGCATTGGAGAGTACAGCGGGGCCAAAGGAAATAAGCCTTTCTCTTGGCCTTTGGTCAGGAGGCATCTCCTTAATTGTCAGGTGATACTCAGGTCTCGCCGGCATATCTGCCCTCCTTTCCAATATAACTCCAAACATTCAAGCCTATCTCCTCCAGAATTTCAGCCAGCAAGGTCAAAGGAAGACCAACAACGTTGTTATAACAACCGCTGATACCCTTGACGAGAAGAGCACCAATTCCCTGAATCCCATAAGCTCCTGCTTTGTCCATAGGTTCTCCTGTAGCTACATAAGACTTCAATTGCTCCTCGGAAAGCAAACGAAAGGATACAATAGTTACCTCATGGCCCGAATTTTCTTGTCCGTTATCAGCGTCCACAACAGCCACTCCGCTGATTACCTCATGCTGTGACCCGTTCAGCATCTGCAACATCCTGAATGCGTCCTCCCGGTCCAAGGGCTTTCCCAGTATCTTCCCTTGATGCACAACAATGGTATCGGCGCCGATAACCAGTCCTTTTCCTTCCCTGTCAGCCACGTCCCGGGCTTTAGCCAGTGCCAGGGATTCGGCAAGAAGTGCAGGTTCCGGATTTCCAAACAGACTTTCCGCAACCGTGCTAATCCTTTGTTCAAAAGTCAGCCCCAAAGTTCTTAAAAGCTCGACTCTGCGAGGTGAAGCTGATGCCAGGAATATTTGTTTCAAATAATCACATCCCCTGTTGTTTATTTTTTTGAGTGGAAGCCTTTATCGGTCGGAAAATCAACATCGGGAAAGAGCAATTTACAGTATATGTCAATATCAACCAGTTATGTATTAAGTAAAGCACTAGAAGAATCCTGCTTTTTTCAGGAAACCAAAAACCGCCCTTATATATATGCGATATATCCGGCGGTTTCTGGTACTTAGCAGTTATCTTATTCTATCTTAAAACATCCTCTAATACCTTGCAAATCAAACCGACTGCCCTCTCAACAGGTGGGGAGAGTGTTCTTTTTTCCCCCAAACCAATGCTGAAAGGTTGAATTCCCAGGAGCATCACTTCACTGCCCATGTCCTTCTGAAGAAACTCACCAAGAAGGGAAAGAGGGACGTTGTGGGTGGAAATCTCCTCCCCCTGAATCTCCGATATGGGAACCAGTTCGCATGTCCCCGGCTCCCTGGCTAGCTGAGCCGCATCAATAAAAAGAACATGTGTGGGCAGAAACTGCCGCAGGCTTCCTGTTAGGCTTTCAGGAGTTTCATACCCCTGATACAGCCTTAACTTACCATACTTTGTTTCAAATTCAACATCATAAAGATTCAGTGGTGGCGCGCTGCCACCACTGAACTGTTCAAACAGTTGTTCTACAACAATAATACCTGCAGCATCGTCCCAACGATATTCCTGTCCAATTCCGACTACAGCTATGCGCTCAGCATCTTTTAGGAAATCGCAGAGATCCTTTTTCAGAGTATTATCCATTATACTATTCTTTATCTTCTGCCGGAGGGGCGTCTTTCTTCTCCTCGGCATCCTTTTTTTCTTCCGCCGCTTTCTTGGCTTCGGCAGCTTTTTGAGCTTGTAGCTTTTTTCTCTCACGAGCCTTTTCAATAATTGCCAGTGCTTCTTCAGACTGGGGCTGTTCCGGATGAGCATACAAGGATTCAGTGTCATATGCAGCCAGCTCAAATTCATGGGTCATTGTAACTGCGTCAAAGGGACACCTTTCTGCACACTCACCACAGTAAATACAGCGGTCATACCAGAAAGCCAGGCGATCAATGCAGTCACCAATACTAATCTTCTTGCAGGCCTCAGCCGGGCAGATTATTTCACAGGCACACTTGGCACAGCCACGGCATTTTTCAGTATCCAGAACCGGTTTGCCTCTAAAAGCTTCAGGAACCGGAACTCTCTGAAACGGGTAGAGAATAGTGTTTGGTGTTTTGGTCAGGTGTGGCAATACTTCCTTAATCATTACGCCAAATTTCATTATAACCACCACCCTTTAATGATAACTGCCAGTACAAATTGAGCCAGTGCAATAGGAACCAGGCGGTGCCAGCAAATCAAAACAAGCTGTTCGATTCTAAACCTGGCCATTACTGTACGCATACATGTCAAGGCAAATACCAGGACAAGGGATTTGACCAGAAATTCTACAATACCAACAGCCCAACTTGTGGAAAATCCCCCCAGGAACAAGTTAGCCAAAAGAGCAACACAGACNNGGCCCCCCGACAACTTCCGTTTCCGCCTCAGGAATATCGAATGGTACCCTTTCCAGCTTTGCCTGAACGGAAATCAATGCTACACCCAGGGCAACCACCTGAACCAGCAGCAAAGCCGGATTTGCACGGAAGAACTGTGAAATTTCCGCAATATTCCAACTCCCCGCAAGAACAGCCGGAGTCAGCAATGCCAAAAGCAGCGGAACTTCATAAGAAATCATCTGGCTGATAGCACGTGTCGCGCCAACCACAGTATAAGAACTGTTGGAGAACCAGCCGATCAAGAAAATCACAATACTCATTGTGGTTAACAAGAATGCTACAACTAATATATCCCCTTCAAAAGAGAAGATGGCTTGGGCATTAGCTATAGGTATACTTATTACAGTGGTCAAGGCTACTGCCAACAAAGTGGTAGGCAGCAGCAGGAAGAACAGTCCATTTGCTCTCTCGGGGATGATATACTCCTTGCCCATCAGTTTAATAAAGTCTGCAAAGGGCTGGAACCACGGAGGACCAACCCTGTTCTGCATCAGGGCATAAGCCTTTCGATCAAACCATTCTACAAACAAAGCATAGCAGAACAAAAAGACAAATCCGGGGAAGACAAGAATTTGGGCTAATTCACTCACTTATTTCCCCTCCTTTGCAAGCTTGCTAAGGTCCCTTACGCGCATACGGCTCTCTTTCCCAGAGCGGATATCCCGCACCACAGCCATCCGGTCAGTACAGCTGAAGCAGGGGTCCATTGAAGCAATGGCAATAGGTGCATCGGCAATATAGCTGCCCTTAAGAGTCTCAACTACTGCCGGAATGTTCTGGTATGTTGGGGCCCTAACCTTTGCCCGATCAGGACATTCGGTCCCGTTAGCGCGAACATAATGGATATCTTCGCCGCGAGGTCCTTCGTATCTACCTACGGCTTCACCTGCCGGGATCTTTTTCGGTACTTTCTCCAATCTATAGGGGCCGTCAGGCATATTCTGCAGTACATAGCGGGCTATTTTACATGATTCAATAAGCTCGAGTACCCTGACTACGACCCTTCCGAAAAGGTCCCCGCTTTCCCAGGTAATCAAATCAAAGGGTATCTCATCATAGATAAAATATGGCTCTTCAAATCTGATGTCTGTAGCTACCCCGGAAGCACGGCCCGTAGGACCGCAGGTACAGAGCTCTATGGCTTTCTCTTTGGTCAGGACATGAACACCACTAAGACGAGCAGCCAGTGTTCCCTCCTCAAAGGCTACTTTTGCATAATATCCGGAACGTTCTTCAAGGATATCAATAGCCTTAAGGTAGTCATCAATCTTTTCTACAGGGATATCCCTGCGTACGCCGCCTATAGTGTTAATACCATAGTTTACACGGTTACCACAGATTTCTTCCAAAATATCCATTACCAGTTCACGGTCACGCCAGCTGTACATCCACAAGGTATCAAACCCTATCTCGTGCCCCGCAATACCCAGCCACAAAAGGTGGCTGTGTATACGTTCAAGCTCCCCAACCAGTGTACGGATAGCCTTTCCTCTCTTGGGAACTTCAAGACCGGCAATTTCCTCAGTAGCTAGAACAAAACAGGAGGTATGGGTATGTGAACAGATACCGCATATCCTTTCATAGAGATACAAAACCTGCATATAGCTCCTGAATTCTGCAGACTTTTCCATCCCCCTGTGGTTGTAGCCGATACGCGCCTCGGCATCTACTATTTCTTCACCATCCACGGTAAGCAAAAACAGTTCCGGTTCTTCCAGGGCTGGATGCTGTGGGCCAATAGGAACCTTTATTTCAGCCATTATCTTACCCCCCTTTCTTTAGCAGGCCAATTCTTACGCAGGGGATATTCCCCCTCCGGCCAATCTTCGGGAAGTTGCATGTAACCCTCAGGATTAGGATGACCTTCAATGGTTATTCCCAACATTTCCGAAACTTCTTTTTCATACCAATTTGCAATTGGAAGCATTGGTGTTACGGAAGCTATACGAGGATCATCAGTTGGTATTATGGCTTTAACGTTGATCTGAGCTCCATCCAGGAATAAATGGTAAATCACTTCAAAATGCTCAACAGCATCCAAACCAGTAATAGTCGAAAGGTAAGTTAACCCGTGTTTCTCTTTGAGATACTGAATAACTTCCACCAGGTTATCCCTGTCTATAGTTACAAACAGACGGTGCGGACGGGTGTTGACAACTTCAACCTTTTGTCCGAATTGGGTTTCAAGGTCACTTTTTAATTCTGCATCAATATTTTTAAATTCTCTTGACATTCTTTATCCCCCCTTAACCCGCTTTTCCCTGCAACTTAAGCAGGAGTTTGACAACACCGTCAATTATAGCAGGCGGACTTGCCGCACAGCCGGGAATGTATGCATCCACGGGAATAGCTGCATCGATACCACCTAAAACATTATAGTTGCCTCTGAAAACCCCTCCGTTACATGCGCAAGTACCAACTGCTACAACGAACTTGGGGGCTGGAGTCTGTTCATATACTCTTACTACTCGGTCCTTAACCTGCCTGGTTACAGGACCGGAACATACAAGGACATCGGCATGCCTGGGAGTACCTTGAAGCAAAATGCCAAATCGCTCGACATCAAATCTTGGCATAAGAGCCGCCAACACTTCAATGTCACAACCGTTGCATGCACCTGTATTAACGTGTACCAACCAGGGTGATTTTACTCGAGCCCAATTAACAAGCGATTGAAGCATTACTCTAGCCTCCTTTCTGTTCAGTCACTGGCAGAAATACTGTTACCGCTGCCCACTGGCATACCACTTGATACCTCTACTATTTTTGCCCTTGTCTTCAGCTTAGCCACAGCTTTTTCCCTGGGAGGAATAGTCAGTCTGACTTCTCCAATCAGGACACCTACGGCGGCAGCAACAATTGCCAGGTAAGCAACAGCAAACAACACTGCAGGGCTAGGCATTAATGCTAACATAAACACAGTAACGTGCAAAATGGTAAACAGAATTGCAATGGAAAAGAACTGCCAGTACCCGGGACTAAGGACCCCTAAATCTAAATCCTCACCGCAGAGATACGGGGCGATTTTCCCCTCTGTTTTTTCAAAGGGTACAGCCATCTGTTTGCCAATTCCAAACAGCACATAAGCTAGTACTGTGAAGATTAGAAACGCAATTGGCGTTACAGCTAGATTGATTTCCATTTTTTTTTGCCCCTCCTTCCTTTTTCGAGACTATATTAAACAAGCAGGCTTACAATAACACTTACAGCCGGATAGACAAACTTCAGACCTATTTGAGGCAAAATGCCTAACAATAGCGTAACCAGCATTAAACCTCCAATTGGCACTGCACACCAAACCGGAGCATCATGAAGTGGTGTCTCTGCAGCAGTATCTTTTGCATAGAAAGTATTAACCACCGGTAGGTAGTAACCCAGTGAAATAATACTGTTCATAATGATTAGTACTGCAAATGTAATGCCAATGGTAGAACCTACTTCAACACCGGCATTGTAAATAAGCAGCTTGCTCATAAAACCACTGAAAGGAGGTACTCCTGCCAGAGCAAGAGCAGCAACTGTAAAGCCTGCGGCGGTTAACGGCATATGCCTTCCAATACCACGCATTTTGGCAATTTCGCGAGTTCCCAGCTGGTGTATGACAACACCAGCGCAGAAGAAGGCGAGGCCTTTCATGAAAGCGTGGGTCATAATGTGATATAAGCCGCCGGTCAAACCGGAGAATGCTCCAAAGTAGATACCCAAACCAATACCAGCAAGGATATAGCCAATTTGAGCAACACTGGAATAAGCCAGCATTCTCTTGATATCCTTCTGTACCAGAGCAAGGAGGTTGCCCGCAAACATAGTTACAACTGAGAACAGTGCCAGGGCAAGCCCCATGCTTAAGTTAACTGCTGCAAACAGGGTAATCAATATTCTCAGCATTGCAAAGAAGCCGGTTTCAATAACTACACCTGACAACATTGCACTGATGCCTGTCGGAGCAGCAGAGTGTGCGTCCGGCAGCCAGGTATGCAGGGGAGCCATTGCAGTTTTAACACCAAAGCCACCCAGGAACAAGCCCATAAGAAGTATTACAACGGATGCGGGCAGTTCGGGGACCTTTTGAGCAACAGCAGCAAAACTTAAGTCTCCTGTATACATGAAGGTTAAGGCAATACCCAGTAAAATAAATGCAGAACCTACTGCACTCATAACCAGGTACTTAAAGGCAGCTTCAATTGGTTCATGAGTATCCTTGCGGAAAGCAACCAGAACATAAGATGACACAGCCATCAATTCGAAGAAGAGATAGATGTTGAACAAGTCGGTAGCCAGGGTGATACCAAGCATACCGGTAATCATGAACATCAGTAATCCGTAGTACTTGTCAACTCCCTCATCTTCTTCCATATAGTTCCACGAGTAAATCGTAGCGGCTATACTTAAAAGTAAGATCACGGCAATCATAAACACGGATAGTGCATCAGCCTGAAGCGTAATACCCAACACACCATCACCAATGGTAACCATCGGAGTATCCCCAAGGGCAACATGCTGTGCAACGGGTACAAAAGCAACAACAGCCAATACCAGTGCTAGGAGTGCCACTACACCAGCCGCTTTACAGGGATTTTTCGACCAGTGACCCACGACATAGGAAACCATGCCGCCTACAAATAAGGCTAGAAGCATTAGAATTAAAAATTGTCCTGCCATGGTATGCACCTCCTATATTCCCAGATGCAATGGTCCCAGAGCGCCGGTTACCCATTCAAAGAACGGTGCAGGATAAACACCGACTATAACCGCTACTAAAGCTAAGACCAACATCGGAGCCAAGATTTTTAATGGGACTTCTTTAACATCTTGCAAGCTTTCCTTGGGATGACCAAAGAAGGCATATCTAACAAAGCTCAATGCATATGCGCTGGACAGTACAGCTCCTGCAATAGCCAGAACGGCCACTGCTAAATGACCTGTTGAATATACACCAGCGAAAATCATCCATTCACTGTGGAAACCTGAAAACGGCGGAGCTCCAGCCAGAGAAAATGCACCAACTGTAGCACACAAAGCAGTTACAGGCATCGTGGTCGCCAATCCTCCCAGCTCATCGAGGCGGTTTTTGCCGGTTCTGTAAATAAGAACGGCAACGACCATAAACATCAAAACTTTAGCAACACCGTGGTTTAAGATGTGGAAGGTTGCACCGCCAACACCCAAACCGTGTGCGGAACCAATGCCGAGCAATACATAACCCATCTGGCTCATACTGGAATAAGCCAGGAAACGTCTGAGGTTCTTTTGAGCAAAAGCCATGATACCGCCGTAATAAAGGGTAATTAACGCCAGTATCATAATCGGGAATGCTAACTCAGCAACAATCTCCGCCGGGAACGGTGTAAATACAAAACGAATAATCCCGTAAATACCACAGCCCATCATACCGCCTGCCATAGCAATTGCCAACGGCAGAGGAGAGGCTTCATAAGTATCAGGAAGCCAGCTGTGGAATGGGAACATAGCCAATTTAAAGCCAAATCCCAGCACAAACAGCCAAATAAGCACTCTCAGAATTGATGGGTCAACACTTGCCAGTGTTTCCCTGAAAGCGTAAATATCTGTAACACCTGTTGTACTGTAGACCCACAAAATAGCCAACAGGATCAAAACAGCACCAACGTGGGTATAAACAAAGTACTTCAGAGCTATCTTGCCCCTGTTCTCCAGGTCTCCCCAGAAGGCAAGCATAGCAGTGGACGGAATTAACAATGCTTCCCAGAACAGGTAGAACTGAATAGTATTTGCAGCAAGTGCAACACCTATCATTGCTGCCAGGAATACCAGCATCCATCCGTAGAAGGAAGACTGTTCCACTTCCTGCCCTTTGTACTCATGAGGCATAAACAGGATAGCCGAAGCACTCAGAGCAGCAGCCGCTACCATTAAAATGGAAGCAAGACCGTCTAAATGAAATTCAAAATCTATCCCTAAGCCCCCAATCCAGGACCATGCCACTTCAATTGGCGGATTTCCGTATTGAAGTACAGCAAGCCAAATTGCAAGCAATGTTGTAACCAATGCCACACCACCCGCAAATCTACGTACACGGGAGGAGTTGACAAATATTACCGCAATTGCTCCGACTATAGGGACAAGCAGGGTTAAGCCCATTAATGTGCTAGCCAATCTATATCCCCCCTTACACCGCTAAGAACATAACTGCAATTACGAGCAGCAAACCGGTTACAACGCCAATCACATTATAAGATACATCCCCAGGGTGTAATGCCCTTCCAGCCTTGCCGGCACCCACGAAGAAGGATGCGGTACCCCGGTTAACACCGGCTTCTAATACATACTTATCAATTGCAGCAAGGGCAGTGTCTCCCAAATCCCTAACACCGTGGAAAATTGCCAGATAAAAACCATCAAATCCGTATCCGGCCCTTAGAAGCTTAAACAGGCCAGGAGATCCCTTTTCAATTGCACGTCCTGTATCTTTTACTGCAAAGTAGATCAAAAGACCAAGGCCAATAGCTACCAGTGAGTAAACAACTGCTACGCTGCTGATGGTATGGTGAATAAGTTCACCTACATTCATTCCATGAATAGCTAAACCACTGGCTTCGCCTTGTCCGGTAATAAAATCTACTGCCAACCAGGAAGTTAAAGCGCCGACAGCCAGGATTCCCAAGGGAATCTTGACGGCAATACCGGGGTCATGCAAGTGCTCCCCTTTACGTTCTCCACAGAATACGAGATAGTAAGCACGGAAGGAGTAAGCCACGGTCAAGACTGCAGCCAATACTAAGAGAACTAAACCTGCCATATTTCCTGCTTCAACAGTAGCACCGATAATCAGGTCTTTACTCCAGAAACCGTTAAGAATAGGAATACCGCAGAGGGAAAGAGTACCGATAAGATAGCATGTACCCGTAAACTTCATTTCCCTGCCTACGCCGCCTCCCATTTCGTACATGTTTCTCGAACCCACATGGTGAATAACCATACCGGCACAGAGAAAGAGGAGAGCCTTGAAAATCGCATGGTTTATCAAGTGGAACTGGGTTGCCAGAATACTTCCTGCGCCAGCTGCGGCAAACATATAGCCTAACTGGCTGACAGTGGAATAAGCCAGCACCCTCTTAAGGTCAGGCTCAACCAGTGCAAGGGTACCGGTAAGAAATGCGGTAATAGCCCCGACCAGAAGTACAGTATCTGCCCAGCCGGGAACACCACTAAAGATAGGATAGGTTCTTGCCATCAGGTATACACCGGCGTTAACCATTGTAGCAGCGTGGATCAACGCGCTGATGGTGGTAGGTGCTTCCATAGCGTCAGCCAACCAGACATGGAGCGGAGCCTGGGCTGATTTACCAACTGCACCCACCAGCATTCCGAAAGCTGCAACGGCTAAGACAGTAGATGAAACCTGTCCGGCAGCAATTGCGTCAGCAATTTCAAAAAAGTTAAAAGTATGGGGTTCGGTTCCAAAATAGAGAGCTAACACCCCCACCAGGAGTCCAACGTCACCAACACGAGTTGTCAAAAACGCTTTCAGACCTGCTTTGGCACCTTTAGGATCCGTATAGTAATAACCAATTAAAGCATAAGAAGTTAGACCAACTATTTCCCAGAACACATAAAGGATCAACAGGTTAGAAGTTAAAGCTAAACCAATCATTCCGCCTACAAACAAGGTGAAAGTTGCCCAGTAACGGAGAAGGTCTTTTTCCTCAGCCATATACTCGGTAGAATACAGGGCAATTAGAGCACCGATACAAGCTGCCACCAGGACTAAGAATATAGACAAGCTATCGTTGAATGCAGTAAGCGTTACCAAGCCCGGCAGCCATTCCATTATTGTGACTTCACCTTTGCCAATAGTAGGAATAAGGCTTAAAGCGACACCGGCTGTCGAAAAAACAACGATATTGGCAAAGAGGTTCTCCAACTTCTTGCCTCCCAAATAAGCCAGAGGCATTAGAGCCGTTCCTGCCAACGGTATCGCCAGGACTAAAGCATAGCTATTCACAGCTCATTCCCCCATTTCTTCACCCAATTACCCTTTTAGTCGTGTCAGCAATTTGCTGTTAACGTCACCATACAGGCGTTTGGCGTTAATAATCAAAGACAGTGCAACAGCGACAACAACGGCATCAATTGTAATGCTCAGGACCGCCACCGCTTGGGCTAATGCAGCTTCGCCTCTATAAAACCCGCTAGAGACTAAAATTAGGGTGATAGCGCGGTTAAGTATTTCTATACCGATAAAGGTTTTTATCATGTTCCTATTAATAATAATGCATAATAATCCCAAAACCAAAATAGCGACCGCTGCACACAATTCTGCTGAATTAATCATACCCTAATCCCCCTTAGCAGCACTACTACTCCAATAACTCCGGCTAACACAATCCCTCCCTGTACTAAAACATCAAGAGTACGTTCCAGCCAAAGGGTGTTGCGGAATACCTCAACTGAAGCAGTAGCTGCAGAGAAGTCAGCGGGACTACCGAGTACCGTTGAACCAACAATAAACGCAAACAGCGCAACCACAATTACTCCTGCACCCATTAAGCCAGGAGATACATAACGGTTACTCATCTTGATGTCCCTCCTTTGTACCAGAAATCAAACTTATTGCAGCTAAAAACAGAATTGTAACCATACCGGCGCCAACGCTTAACTCAAAAACCCCTGCATAAGGAGCTTTCATTGTAAAGAATAAAATACCCAAGCAAACGCTGGCGATTCCCAAAGACAGAGTTGAATAAAGTAAGTCTTTTAAGAAAACTGCAAGAAAAATACCCACTACGATCAGTACTAACAGCAATGAATGAATCATAGTCTCACCCTCTTTCGGTGGAATCTAACAAACCACTCATTACAAACCACCACCGATACAAATTCCGGTCTTTCACCTCCTTCTAATAAGAAATAATAATGAGCAATAACTGACCTGCATAAATCTACAGGTTCCAAACTTTGCCGGGCTCAGGGTAAGTTACCCTGGCACCGCCAATATCTCCGAGCACCATTTTCCCTGGCAGCACAGTGATCCAAAACTTGCCGGTCATATGGTGCCGTAAAACCCCGGCAAGCCGGGTTTTTACCAAAAAAACAACAAGGTACTAAACCGTAATTGTAAAACGGTACTACAAAATACCACACCGATTGTAGTATAGCATATAAAAAAAATTCGAGTATTAACAGGACATTTCTTTTATATTACAACAAGTTGCAAGCTTATTACAAATATGTTATTTATTTATCAACAAAAGTCTTTTTTTTTCAAAAAATAAAGGGGTTAAATTTTCTCTATTAAGGCGTGTAGTCTATGCCGACTGCGTTTCAAGAGATAAAAACTGCCAGTAACGCATAAAACATCTTCTTTTCCTGCTAAATCCCACCCACAGGCAACAGCTTCATCAATACTCTCAATCAAACAGACATTGTCCAAGTGCCTACTGAAATAGTGTGCTAAATGTTCCCATGAACGGCTGCGACCTGCGTTTTCCGGCCTTGTTACTATTACCCGGGAAGGAAAATCCCCCCAAAGAGCTGCTATTTTTTCCTGCTCTTTATCATCAAGGACACCTGTAACCAGTATAAGCCTTCTTTCTCCGGCAATTCGGAATATTGTGTCTTTCAAAGCACTGATTCCGGCTGTATTATGGGCAGCATCCAAAATAACCAGCGGTTTGCAGTTAAGAATTTCAATTCTCCCCGGCAAATTCACATTCTCAAGGCCACAGCGGACATCCTTTTGTGAAATACTCAATCCTTTTTCCCATAATACCTGGGCACCCAATAAAGCTGTACAAGCATTCATTATCTGGTGCTGCCCAATCAGAGGCAAGCGCAGAGACTCTAGTTCAAAAAGGGAACTCTTCAAACAACACTCATGAACAATGCCTTCCTCTGAAAAAACCAGTGCACCCTGCCGCCATTCTATTTCATCACCAACATAGAAAAAATCAGCCCCTAACTCACAGCACTTGCGCCAAAACATACTACGAATTTCCGGAGATCGTTCCGCTGTAACCAAACAACCGTTAGGTTTGATTATGCCGGCTTTTTCTCCGGCAATATCCAGCTCGGAGTACCCTAAATACTGGGTATGGTCTTTGGATATATTGGTAATTACACTTAGTTTAGGGGCAGGAATGACGTTGGTAGCGTCAAACCTTCCCCCCATTCCTACTTCGATTACTGCTACGTCAACACCTTCACGATTAAAGAATTTAAATGCCAATACCGTAAGAAATTCAAACTCAGTAAACTGGGCATCCTGGGAAACACCTCTGGTTTCCCCAGCAATTTCTTCTGCTAATTCCGCAAACTGCCCTGGCTGGATGCTGTGTCCATTAATGGATATTCGATCGCAATAATTGTTTATGTGCGGCGATGTGTACAACCCCACTCGATAACCAGCGTGGGTGAGAATCCCTGCAATCATGGCTGCCGTTGAACCTTTTCCGTTAGTCCCTCCAACGTGAATAAATTTAATGCTGTCCCAAGGATACCCACTTTTATTGAGATAGTCCTCAACACGTTCCAGCCCTAAATTTATTCCAAACTTCAAAAGTGATGCAGCATATTGTTCAGCTTGTTCAAAATTCCACAACAGTATTTATTCTCCTCTTAGCAAGCGCAGCCTATTTTCCAATATCCTTTTCTTTTCTTCCATTTCGTCTTTCTTATTCTTTTCCTTTTCAACAACCTCCCCAGGAGCCTTATTGAGAAAGTTCTCATTGGAGAGTTTTTTATCAACACGTTCCAATTCCTTACAAATATCTGTGATTTCCTTATTCAGACGACTTAATTCCACATCAAAGTCGATTACACCTTCCAAAGGAACATAAATTTCTGCTCCAGCCGCAACTGAAGTTGCAGCCTTCCCTGGCTTTTCAGGAAGGTTAACAAAAATTTTTATTTCAGAAACGTTAGCCAGTTTTTTGATATGCTTGATGCCTTCCTCTACTATAGAAGCCAGTTCAGCATCCCTTACAGAAATGATTGCCTCCACCTTTTGAGAGGGGACAATATTCATTTCACCGCGAATATTCCTGATACCTCTAATAATATCCATAATTAACAGCATCTTTTTTTCGGTCTTCTCGTCATAAAGGTCTTCCTTCCCTTCCGGCCAGGGAGAAACCATGATGCTCATGCCCTCATGAGGCAGGTGCTGCCAAATTTCCTCGGTAATAAAGGGCATAAAGGGATGCAGGAGTTTCATAGTGTTTGATAAAACGTAAGCCAGAGTATACTGAGCACGTTTTCTGCTCTCTTCCGTCTCCTTGCCGTGAAGCCGCTCCTTGACAAGTTCAATATACCAGTCGCAGAACTCACCCCAAATAAATTCATAAAGGTACCTGGCGGCCTCTCCCAGCTCATAATTTTCCAAATTATAGGTTACGTTTTTTGCAGTCTTATTAAAGCGGCTGATTATCCACCTGTCCTCCAGAGCAGGAGGTATTTCATTGCCTCCCCCCGCATAATCAGTAAGATTCATCATAACAAAACGGGAGGCATTCCAAATCTTGTTGGCAAAATTCCGGGTGCCCTCAAGCCTTTCAAAACGGAAGCGGATATCATTCCCCGGAGTGTTGCCTGTAATCAGCATAAACCTAAGAGTATCGGCACCGTAATTATCAATAACCTCAATGGGGTCAACACCGTTACCCAGAGATTTGCTCATTTTACGGCCTAGGGAGTCCAATATCAGGCCATGGATGAACACCTCATGGAAAGGTACGTCTTGCATGAATTCCAGTCCCATGAAAATCATCCTGGCTACCCAGAAAAAGATAATGTCCCTGCCTGTAACTAAAACGCTAGTGGGATAAAAGTGCTCCAGCTCTCCGGTTTTTTCGGGCCAGCCAAGAGTGGAGAAAGGCCACAGACCCGAACTGAACCATGTGTCCAAAACGTTTGGGTCCTGTTCAAGAGCCTGACTTCCGCATTTTATGCATGCTGACGGGTCTTCAGAACTGCATATTTCCTCTCCGCAGTCCCTACAGTACCAAACCGGGATCCTGTGCCCCCACCAGAGCTGGCGGGAAATACACCAATCGCGGATATTCTCAAGCCAGTTCAAGTAAACCTTTGTAAACCTTTCAGGTACGAACCGAACTCTGCCCTCTTTAGCGGCAAGTATAGCAGGCTCCGCCAGGGGTTTCATTTTTACAAACCACTGCTCCGATACCAGAGGTTCGATATCAGTACCACAGCGGTAACAGTGGCCAACTGCATGGGGCCGTTCTTCCACTTTCTTTAATAAATTTAGCTGATCCAATTCCTCTACGATTTTCTCCCTGCATTCAAAACGGTCCATTTCCGCATACTTTCCAGCTTCGGCAGTCATCTTACCGTCAAGGCCGATAACCTGAATCTGCTGGAGATTATGGCGTTTACCCATTTCAAAGTCATTAGGGTCATGGGCAGGTGTTACTTTAACAGCACCGGTTCCAAAATCCGGATCTACAAATTCGTCAGCAATAATGGGAATCTCCCTTTCAATAATAGGCAGTATAGCAGTTTTGCCTATTAAATGCCTGTATCTTGAGTCTTCAGGGTGCACGGCAATACCCGTATCCCCCAGCATAGTCTCAGGTCTGGTGGTAGCCACAACGACACTTTCGTCACTGTCTTTCATAGGATAGGATATATACCATAGTCCCCCCGGCTGTTCTTCATGCTCCACCTCAATATCAGAAATGGTAGTCTGGCACTTGGTACACCAGTTAATGATATAGCTGCCCCGGTAAATCAAACCTTTCTCATACAGGCGCACAAAAACTTCCCGAACTGCCCGTGAACACCCTTCATCCATGGTAAAACGTTCCCTGTCCCAATCACAGGAACTTCCCAGCAAAGCAAGCTGCTTGGTAATTTTTCCACCGTATTCCCTTTTCCACTCCCAAACTCTTTCCAAAAATTTTTCACGGCCAAGATCATACTTGGTCTTACCTTCTTTGGCAATTTGTTCCTCCACCCTGGCCTGGGTAGCAATACCGGCATGGTCTGTCCCTGGTACCCAGAGGGCGTTGTACCCCTGCATACGCCTCCACCTGATCAGTATATCCTGCATAGTGTTGTCCAAAGCATGTCCCAAATGCAGGGAACCTGTAACGTTAGGCGGCGGCATAACAATACAAAAAGGTTCTTTTCCCTTTTCCACTTCGGTGTGGAAAAAACCATTTTCCCGCCAGTACTTATACCATTTTTCTTCCACCATACTCGGATCATAGGAAGTAGGAATTGTCTCTTTGCCGCTGCACATTCTTTTTTAACCTCCTGTCATGAAAAAAACTCCCCTTCCCTAAGGACGAAAGAGAGCTTCCGCGGTACCACCTTAATATATATACCAAAGTTTAAGTATATCACTCGTGTACTATAACGGCTTCCGCCGTCCGGCTTACCAACCAGAGGTCTTAGGCTCGGCTCTCATGGGTGACGTCACCTGCAAACACAGGAACCTTTCAGCCCAGGGTTCCTTCTCTGATCCTCAACTGCTCCACAGCAGGTTACCCTTCCCAGTCAACGATTGTTCAATATGTGTTTTTTGGATGCCAAAATACACATTCATAATACCGATTAGGCTCCTCATTGTCAAGCAAACCAGCCAAATAGCCCCTAGTCAGCCTCAAAAACCCATGTACTCACCCCTGCACCTGCTATTACCGCCACTTTACTACATCCCGGGGGTTCCTTTACGCCTTTTCCGCAAAAAGGCCAGGGCCATATTTACACCGCAGATTCCGCCAATACAGCCCAGGCAAAAGTTTATAAAAAGAGTCGATACCTTCAACAAGAATAACCCCGGAAACATCAGCGCTGCCAGAAGTGCTGCTGTCAAGGTGAATAACACCCCGACCCAACCGCCATTTGCCCAGCCTCTCTCCTTTATAATCCACCCGGCTGCATATCCCCCTAAAAAGGGTGCCGCTATATTAACCAGGGATACAAGCAAGGAAATGTCATTAGTGAAAACTGAACTCATTACAGTAATGGCTACTCCCGTGCCAAAAGCTCCAAACCAAATCCCCAGGCTCAATAATGTACCCCAAAAAAGTGCCCTTAGCATACTTCTCTCCCTCCAAGGCTTTTGAGACTTATCCTATATAAAGATACGCTCCTTGACCATTACATAGAAGTCCAGAAAAACCCGGGATTTCCGCCCTTTGCAGGCTGTCTTTACTTTAATTGTGTGCCGGCAGATTGACAGCTTAAGGTTAGACAATTTGGAACCCTTTAACAAAAAGACCCGGTGAATAAACACCGGGCATTACCTTGCATGAAATTTTATACTCCTTTACTTTTTGGTCCCCTCTTCAACGGCAGCTCCTTCTTGGAGAACCTCATCGCCGACAATGGCTGCAGGAAGCACATCGTCAAGATGGTCTACCAGAACAAATTCTATTTTTCTCTTTACCTGTTTGGGAATCTCCTCCAGGTTCTTCTCGTTTTCCCTGGGCAGTATCAGTGTTTTGATTCCGGCACGGTGGGCAGCCAATACTTTCTCTTTGATTCCTCCGACAGGAAGGACTCTCCCTCTAAGGGTGATTTCCCCCGTCATGGCAACTTCCTTTTTAATTGGCTTTCCTGTCAAGGAAGAGATTACTGCCGTAGCCATGGTAATACCTGCCGAAGGGCCGTCCTTTGGAATTGCCCCTTCAGGGAGGTGGATATGGACATCATATTTGGTATAGAATTCAGGGTCAATCCCCAATTCGTCCACACGGGAACGTATATAGCTGATACCTGCCTGGGCGGACTCCTTCATTACGTCGCCAAGTTTACCTGTCAGCATAACGTTGCCTTTGCCTGGAATAATGCTAGCCTCCACGCTTAAGACTTCCCCTCCCGAGTCAGTCCATGCCAGTCCCGTGGCAACTCCAACCTGGTCCTTGTCCTCGGCAACCCCGAAACGAAAACGGGGAATGCCAAGATACTTTTCCAGGGTTTTAGATGTAACAAGAATCTTCTTCGTGTTGCCCGCAACGATATCCCTTGCAGCTTTTCGGCAGATTGTGGCCAGCTGGCGTTCAAGATTTCTCACTCCCGCTTCCCTGGTATATTCCCGGATAATTTTCCTTAAGGCATTTTCCGAAATCTCCAGTTGGCTATTGTTCAGGCCGTGCTCATCAATTTGCTTGGGTACTAAATGACGGATGGCAATCTGCAGCTTTTCCTGCTCCGTATACCCGGGGAGGTAAATGACTTCCATACGGTCCAATAGAGGCCGGGGAATAGCATATTCAACGTTAGCAGTTGTAATAAACAGTACCTTGGACAGGTCAAAGGGTACTTCAATAAAATGGTCGCTGAAAGAATGATTCTGTTCCGGGTCCAGCACTTCAAGAAGGGCAGAAGAGGGATCACCCCGGAAGTCGTTGCTCATTTTATCGATTTCATCCATGAGAAAAACGGGGTTTTTTGAGCCCGCCTGTTTCATACCCTGAATGATACGACCCGGTAAAGCGCCAACATAGGTACGCCTGTGTCCCCTAATCTCGGCTTCATCCCTGACTCCTCCGAGAGAGATACGCACAAACTTTCTCTGCAGTGCCCTGGCTACAGACTGAGCGAGGGATGTTTTACCTACACCGGGAGGCCCTACAAAGCAGAGAATGGGGCCTTTTATTTTCTTAGCCAGCTTTCTGATGGCCAAATACTCGATAATTCGCTCCTTAACATCCTTTAAACCATAATGGTCGGCATCCAGGATAGCTTCAGCCTCTTCAATATTGAGCCTGTCGCGAGTGCTTTTTGCCCATGGAAGTGCAAGAAGCCAATCAATATAATTGCGAACTACCACAGCCTCAGCAACCATGGGAGGCATTTTTTCCAAACGGTCTACCTCTTGGAGGGCCTTTTCTTTGGTTGCCTTGGGCATTTTCGCCTGTTCAATTTTCTCCCGCAGTTCCTGGGCTTCAGAAGCCCTGTCCTCTTTATCTCCCAGCTCTTTCTGAATAGCCTTAATCTGCTCACGGAGATAGTACTCTTTCTGGGACTTCTCCATTTGTTTTCTAACTCTGGTACTGATCTGCCTTTCAAGCTCCAGGATTTCCATTTCATTTGTAAGTATTTTATAAAGCAGTTCCAGTCTCTCAGATACATCCCTCGTCTCCAGGATAGCCTGCTTGTCGGCAACTTTTAGAGTAAGCTGGGAAGCAATTACATCAGCAAACCTGGAAGGTTCCTCAATAGTTACTACCGATACTACAGTCTCGGGAGAAATACGTTTGCTGACTTTTACATAATTCTCAAAGGTTTCTACCAGAGCCCGCATCAAGGCTTCAATTTCCGGTGTTTTCTCTTCCTTCTCAACTAAATCGCTCACAACAACCCTAAAGTAAGGATCTTCCTGGGTAAAATCTTCAATTTCGGCACGGTTAAGCCCTTCAACCAATACTCTGATTGTTCCTCCAGGGAGCTTTAAGAGCTGTTTTACTTCAGCAACAGTTCCTGTAGTGAAGATATCTTCCACTTCAGGTTCATCAGTCTGAGCTTCTTTTTGCATGGCTAAAAATATGACCCTCCCCTGGGTCATTGCCTCATCAATTGCTCTTACCGATTTTTCTCTACCCACATCCAAATGGATGACCATGTATGGAAATACAACTACACCCCTAAGAGGGAGCAGTGGAAGTTCTCTGGTTTTATCTTCAGACATATTTCTTTTCACCCTTTCAACCATGTCAGCGGTGTTACTAGTTTTCGCCTCAATGGAAAAATATATTCTATCTTAAATTTAGTAACCATCAAACTGAAATTACTTAATCCTTACTGCTCTTTTAACAGCTGCCGCAATTAAGTGTTTTTTATATTATTCTATTGTTATTCTATAATTTTCGTTTTTGATATGCAAGAAGAACAAAAAAAGAAAAAGGATTTCACTCAAATGAAACCCTTTTTCGAACAATTTTACAGGTTTTATGGTTAATTATTGTCAATAATTAACTTGCGGTGGTACTTGACTGCTGGTTTTTGTTCTTTTCTTTGGCTGGTGCCTTTGCTTTATCTTCTTCTTTGAGTTTTTTAATATAATCCTGACTTCTATATTCAGTTTTATAAAAACCTGAACCTTTAAAAATAATGTTAACGTTGCTACTGATCAGCCGTTTTACATTTCCACCGCAATATGGGCATTGCTCTAATGGTGACTCTGTTATGGGTTGAGTTACTTCAAAGACACCGCACTTATCGCAGCTGTAATCGTATTTTGGCATGTTTCCACCTCCAGTAAACAATCACCAATAAACACTTATATTCCAATATGAACAATTTGTCAACCCCTGAAGCTTGGCAAGTATAAGAAACAGACGGGTTCCAACCTCTTTTGTAACAACTCTTGGCGAGACCGCAGGTTATAATTGGAAGGCCCAGGACAGGACACCTTGGCCAGCCGGGGCATAGACAAGATATAGCTTTTCTTTGGCTATCTGTTTGAAGGCCGAGCCATAGAGGTCCGGCGCGAAATCCTGTCCATGCAGGAGGCGGTAGAACGCATTTTCCCAAAAGACAAAGAAAAGCAGGTGACCCTGCTTAGCTTGATGTTTATTTTCCGGTGCTTTTGCTGTTCCCAGAATTCGCGCGGGAAAATCTTTAAGACAAAGCTCTGTTTCCTCACAGCCTCTGATAAGCCTATCTTACCGGGCTTGCAGAAAGTCTTTCAACCTTTTGCACAGCCCCTTTTTCAGTGCTTAAATCAGCTTTTCCCTGAACCAGGGCTTGCCTCAGCACAGTATTCAGGTCCGTTACCGGGACAATCTTAATTTCCGGGTAACTGCCGAACATGGCCTGCCAGTTTTCTTTCGGGATAATAACCTTCCCTGCCCCGGCAGATTGTGCTGCTCTTATCTTTGCCGGCACGCCTCCTACCGGCTTAACTTTTCCCCTAATAGAAACTTCGCCGGTCATTGCCACCGTGTTATCCACCGGAATGCCGGTAACAGCCGAATAGATCGCTGTGGCAATGGCAACCCCCGCCGAAGGACCGTCTATTGGAACACCACCGGGAAAATTGATGTGGATATCATAGTCTTTGGGTTCAATCCCCAGTCCCCGAAGAGCAGTAAATACGTTTTCTACCGATCCCCTGGCCATGCTCTTGCAGCGAAGGCGCTTTCCTTCAATACCGCCCATTTCTTCCTCCTCTACAACACCGGTTACAATCAGCTTACCGGTACGTTTGCGGACCGGAAGAGCGTTTACTTCAAGCTCCACCAGCATACCCATATTAGGACCCCAAACAGCTAAACCGTTCACAACACCCACCTGTGGCTCCTCTGGAATATTTTTTTCCGGACGCGGCCCTAACTGGCCGCTGTTGATCACCCATTCAATATCACTTGCTGCAATCGTAGACTTTTGAGCCGTCTCCACCAGTCCTGCAGCAGTCTGAATAATACTAACGGCTTCCCTACCGTTGCCTGCAAACTTTTTCACCGTCTCCAGGGCGTCATCCTCAATTGTAAAGTTTATTTTTTTGGCTGCATTCAAGGCAATATTTCCAACTTCTTCGGGAGTAAGAGCTTTGAAGAATATTTCTACACAGCGTGACCTCACAGCCTGGGGGATTTCCTGTGGCATTCGCGTTGTTGCGGCTACCAATCGGAAATCGGCAGGGAGACCGTTTTGGAAAATATCATGTATATAACTGGGTATATTTGTGTCCTCATAATTATAATAGGCGCTTTCAAGTATTACTTTTCTGTCTTCCAATACTTTTAGGAGTTTGTTTATCTGCATGGGGTGCAGTTCACCTATTTCATCGATGAACAAAATACCTCCATGGGCTTTTGTTACTGCGCCAGGCTTAGGCTGGGGGATACCCGCTATACCCATTGCGCCCGCCCCTTGGTAAATGGGGTCATGGACCGAACCAATGAGGGGGTCTGCTATACCCCTTTCATCAAAACGTGAAGTGGCTCCGTCCACTTCAACAAACTTGGATTCCCTGTTAAAAGGAGACCTTTTATCCTTTTTGGCTTCTTCAAGAACTAACCGGGCCGCCGCAGTCTTGCCGACTCCGGGGGGTCCGTAAATTATCACATGCTGGGGATTTGGGCTGCATAGTGCCGCCCTCAGGGCTTTCAACCCCTCCTCCTGTCCGACTATTTCCTCAAAGCGTGAAGGACGTGTTCTTTCGGATAGGGGTTCGGTTAATCGCACTTTACGCATTTTCTCAAGCTTCTCAAGTTCCTTCCGTGATTCCCTTTCCACAGCTGACCTGTTCCCCTGCTGGCAGCGCAGGAGGTTCCAAAAATATAAGCCTATTACTATGGCAAAAAAAATCTGGACAAAACTAAGCAGTCCACCGATGCCAAGAGTCATTCCGTCCACAAACTACCAGACTCCTTTCCCATTTACGTCTGTTTGTCTCATTACCCTCTATTATTGCCTGAAGCCGAAGTTCTTACTCCTGAAGAACAAATAGCCTGTATTGTACTGAACAGAAAGAAAACGACCTGGCATTGAAGAAAAAAAGCAAAGACGGCACTTACATGCCGTCTTTGCTTTTTTAGTATATATTTTATTCAGTTAAGCCGTTTCTACCTTTTCCTTTAGATTATCCTGCAGGATGAGTATGGGATCCTTCTTCTCAGTTATTACCTCTTCGGTGATAATACATTTAGCCACATCATCCCTGGAGGGAATGTCATACATAACATTCAGCATGATATCCTCCAGTATTGCCTTAAGACCCCGTGCTCCTGTATCTCTCTTTATAGCCTCTTTGGCAACTGCCTGCAGGGCTTCCCGTTCGAATTCCAGTTCCACACCATCCATTTCAAACAGCTTTTGGTACTGTTTAACCAGTGCATTCCTGGGTTCAGAGAGAATTTTTATCAGAGCAGTTTCATCAAGAGCTTCCAGAGTAACAATCACAGGTACACGGCCTACAAACTCAGGAATCAAGCCATATTTGAGCAGGTCAACAGGAAGAATATTCTTCAAAATCTCACCTACCTGCTTATCGGCCTTGCTTCTTATTTCCGCACCGAAGCCCATTCCTTTGTGACCGATACGCTTTTCAATGATCTTGTCAATACCGTCAAAAGCCCCGCCACAAATGAACAAAATATTCGTGGTGTCCAGTTGGATAAACTCCTGGTGCGGGTGTTTCCGCCCTCCCTGAGGAGGTACGCTGGCAACTGTCCCTTCAAGAATTTTCAGGAGAGCCTGCTGTACACCCTCCCCGGATACATCGCGGGTAATAGACGGGTTTTCAGACTTTCTGGCAATCTTATCAATTTCATCGATATAGATAATGCCTTTTTCAGCTTTTTCAACATCATAGTCTGCAGCCTGGATAAGCTTGAGGAGAATGTTCTCAACATCTTCTCCCACATAACCGGCTTCTGTCAAAGAAGTCGCATCAGCTATAGCGAAAGGTACGTTAATAATTTTTGCCAGGGTCTGGGCCAGAAGGGTTTTTCCGCTCCCGGTAGGCCCAAGCATAACAATGTTGCTCTTCTGCAGCTCAACATCTTCAAGTTTGCTTCCCAAATTGATGCGCTTGTAATGATTATAGACAGCCACAGATAAGGATTTCTTGGCTCGATCCTGCCCAATAACATACTGGTTCAGGATTTCATTTATTTCACAGGGTTTTGGAATATCTCCCATGTCCAAACCGAAATCATCGCAGAGTTCCTCTTCAATGATTTCGTTGCACAATTCGATACACTCATCACAAATGTAAACCCCCGGACCGGCCACCAATTTCCTTACCTGATCTTGCATCTTTCCACAGAAAGAACACTTGAGTTGGCCTTTATCGTCCGTATATTTGTACATTTCTTCACCTCACTTTTAACTATTTGGCAACCAAATCCCGGCTCGATATGACTTTATCAATCAAGCCGTATTCCAGAGCCTCCTGAGGCGTCATGAAATAATCCCTATCGGTATCCTTCTCTATCTGCTCCAAAGGTTTCCCGGTAATGTCTGCCAAAATTCTATTAATATTCCTCTTAATTCTCAACAAACGCTTTGTCTGAATTTCTATATCGATGGCCTGCCCCTGAGTGCCTCCTGATGGTTGGTGAATCATGATTTCACTGTTAGGTAAAGCAAAGCGCTTCCCCTTGGTTCCTACCGCCAGAAGAAATGCCCCCATACTCGCCGCCAGGCCAAAACAAATAGTAGAAACGTCACACTTAATATACTGCATTGTATCATAAATTGCCATGCCAGATGTAATTGACCCACCCGGACTGTTGATATACAGGTTAATATCTTTGTCAGGATCTTCTGCTTCCAAAAACAACAGCTGAGCAGTTACTAAATTGGCAACATTATCATCAATAGGACCACCGATGAAAATTATTCTGTCCTTAAGCAGCCTGGAATAGATATCAAAAGCACGTTCCCCTCTATTCGTCTGCTCAACAACCATCGGAACAAGAGTAGACATTTTCCACAGCCACCTCACTTTTTGTTATCCCAGTTTACTCTTCAGCACCGGCCTCTTCTTCTACTTCCTTGGCGTTATCCATCAGGAATTTAACAGTTTTATCAATCATAATACCATAACTCAGAGCCTCGATGCTCTCCCTTGACTGCAAATTTTTCTGAAGGGCATCTACATTTTCATTATACTCCTTTGCAAGCTCTTGAATCTCCTCAATTATTTCCTCTTCTTTTACCTCTATTTTCTCAGTTTCGGCAATTTCCTCCAAAACCAAATCAGTTTTTACGCTCTGGTAAGCCTGCTCCTGATACTTTTCCCGAATTTCTTCCTCAGTAGTGTCAGCCGCTTCACAATACTGTTCCAGGCTGAAACCTTGGGCCTGCAGCCTTTCTGAAAGACGGGACATATGAGCATCAACCCGGCGATCCACTAATATCTGAGGAATATCAACGCTGGAAGCATCGACAACCTTCTTGATCACTTCTTCCCTCATATCCTGTCTTGCTTTCTTTTCCATTTTTTCCTGTAACCTTTTTTCTATATCCGCCTTTAATTCTTCGAGAGTATCAAATTCACTGACATCTTTAGCAAATTCATCATCCAAAGGAGCAAGTTCTTTTCTTTTTACTTCCTTAACGGTTACTTTAAATTCTGCTGGTTTCCCAGCTAGATGGGACTCCCGGTATTTTTCAGGAAAAGTAACATTGACTGTTACTTCATCACCGGCCTTGGCCCCAATAAGCTGCTCTTCAAAGCCTTCAATAAAGGTACCCGACCCAATCTCAAGAGCATAATTATCTTCAATCCCTCCGGCAAATGTTTGGCCATCTATGTAGCCTTTATAGTCGATGAGGGCAATATCTCCTTCTTTAATGGGTTCATCAGGAACAGAAACCAATTTCGCATAACGGCTCTGCAGTGTCTTTAAGTGTTCTTCCACAGCTTCTGTTGATACCTTAACTTCAGGCTTTTTGATTTCCAGCCCCTTATACTCGCCTAATTTCACTTCAGGTCTCACATCAACGTTGATAGTTAAAATCAGGTCTTTGCCTTCTTCAAACTGTTCAATGCTTATTTCCGGCTGGTTAATAGGCCTTATTTTTGTTTCTTCCACAGCTTTGGTATAGGCTTCAGGCAATATAAAATCCAGGGCCTCTTTGAAAATCGGCTCGGTCCCAAGATGGTTTTCAACAATCTTTCGGGGTGCTTTACCTTTGCGGAACCCTGGTATGTTAACTTCCTTTACTATTTTTCTGTATGCCCTATCAAGTGCACTGTCAACTTGTTCTGCCTCGATTGTAAGAGTCAGCTGAGCCCGATTGTTTTCTATCTTTTCCACGTTTGCCTTCATTTATGCTCCCCCTTTACGGTATGCCTCATTGATGTTTCTAATTTTTTCTATTTTATTTTACCCTATTTATATGAAATGATTCACTAAAGCGTACATAAAATGTGAACAATTCATAAAACAGGCCAAAATAACGACTGTTGTATCGGGTAAAATTTAATTATTAGAGCCAATTCGCTTTAATAATGTTTTTTTCCTGCCCCAATTACTGGATTCCTAATAGAAATACACCTCGGCAAGGTTGTTTGAACCACTTTCTGCCGAGGTACTCACATAAAATTAATAAAATGGAGCGGGAAACGGGATTCGAACCCGCGACTTCGACCTTGGCAAGGTCGCACTCTACCACTGAGTTATTCCCGCAAAAAGTATCTATACTTGGTGCGGGAGAAGGGACTTGAACCCCCACGGGCTTAAGCCCACTAGATCCTAAGTCTAGCGCGTCTGCCAGTTCCGCCACTCCCGCATTTTCTTCATTCTCTTTAATAAATGGTGAGCCATGAAGGATTTGAACCTTCGACACCCGGATTAAAAGTCCGGTGCTCTGCCAGGCTGAGCTAATGGCTCAAAAAAAATATGGCTGGGGCGGCTGGATTCGAACCAACGCATCGCGGGTCCAAAACCCGCTGCCTTACCGCTTGGCTACGCCCCATTGTTTTAGTCCCTCTACCTTATTATATTTCATTGGGGTGGGTGATGGGACTTGAACCCACGACCCCCAGAGCCACAATCTGGTGCTCTAGCCAGCTGAGCTACACCCACCATAGAAATAATCAGCGAAAACTAATATAACAAACATAGTATATCTTTGTCAACATAATGAGGATTAAGAGATGGTACGCCTGGAGGGATTCGAACCCCCGGCCCACGGATTAGAAGTCCGTTGCTCTGTCCAACTGAGCTACAGGCGCACATCAAGGGAAAAAAATGGAGCGGGTGATGGGAATCGAACCCACACGACTGGCTTGGAAGGCCAGGGCTCTGCCACTGAGCTACACCCGCGTATCATTTTCGCCAGCAAGTATATAGTATAAATCAAAACAGCAACCACGTCAAGAACAATAAGCGGCGCATACACCACCAATTTATTTAAAAACCTGAAATTATTATATCATATTATTACCTTCTTATACACTGCCGGAGGCAGCACCTGCCCTTTTGAACTTACACCACTAGCAGGCTCTTTCTTGAAGGCCTCCAAAATTGGAACAGCTCGATTAAAAGCCTTTGCCCTGTGGCTGATAAGGTTTTTTGTTACAGGGTCTAGTTCTGCCATGGTACAGCCCTGTCCGGCAACAATAAAAATGGGGTCATAACCAAAACCATGGTTCCCTTTCGGCTCAAAACCAATGCTGCCCTCACACACCCCTTCAACAGTCTCCACATATCCGTTAGGAGAGGCAACGGCCACTACACATTTAAACCGGGCCGTCCTGAGCTCCCAAGGAACGCCTTCCAGCAGTTCAAGGAGTTTTTTATTGTTTGCCAGGTCATCCTTATCCGGTCCCGCAAAACGTGATGAATATACCCCGGGAGCGCCATGGAGAAAGTCCACCTCCAACCCTGAATCATCTGCCAGGCAGATATTATTCGTCATGCGGGCAGCTTCCCTGGCCTTAATAACGGCATTTTCCTGGAAAGTAGTCCCTGTTTCAGGGATTTCAGGCAGCCCCTCAAAGCTGTCTAAGGGGATAACTTCATACCCCCTGCCATCCAACAAGGCTTTTAACTCTTCCAGCTTTCCCCTGTTTCTTGAGGCCAGTACAAGCTTAAGCACCATCAAATACCTCCTGAATAATATCACCCCTACCCTTCAATACTCTGTCTGGTGTCACAGTCCAGCACCTTTTTTTGGATATCTATCAGTTCACCAATACCCTTTTCCGCATAAGAGAGCATCAGGTCCAACTCCGCCCTGGTAAAGGGGTTTTCCTCAGCTGTGCCTTGGACTTCAACAATCCGGCCACTCCCTGTCATTACCACATTCATATCCACCTGAGCTTCACAGTCCTCCTCGAAACACAGGTCAAGGAGGATCTCATCATGGACCTTGCCTACGCTGATAGCCGCCAGAAAGTCCCTGACGGGCAAATTGGAGAAAACTTCCTGTTCTTTAAGCTTATTTAAAGCATCAACAAGAGCCACAAAGGCTCCGGTAATTGAAGCCGTCCGGGTACCTCCGTCCGCTTCAATAACATCACAGTCAAGCCATATCGTCCTCTCACCCAGCACGGAAAGGTCAACAACTGACCTCAGAGAACGGCCAATCAGCCTCTGAATTTCATGAGTCCGCCCGGTAACCTTACCCTTGGAGGCTTCCCTTACCGTACGTTCTCTTGTTGCTCTGGGCAGCATTGAGTATTCCGCTGTCACCCAACCCTGTTCTTTTCCTTTAAGAAAGAGAGGTACCTTGTCTTCTATTGTGGCAGCACAAATAACCCTGGTATTTCCCATTTCAATTAATACAGAGCCTTCAGCATGTTTTAGATAATCCCTGGTTATTTCGACTTTTCTAATAGCATTTTGACTTCTTCCATCAACTCTGAGTGACAACAGACTGCCTCCTGTAATTTCAATTTTGGATGTACGCCCTAAACTCACCGGCCAGTTCAAATTTGCCGGGGAAAACATAAGAAACCTCCTGTTGCAAATCCCGCAGAGCATAGCCGGGCCAAAAGTGCGTCAAAACAAGCATTCCCACACCAGCCTCAAGAGCCAGTACGCCTGCCTGCTCTCCAGTAAGGTGGCCTTTACCTGCAAGGTGAGAATCTGCAGTCAAAAGACTCCCTTCACAGAGCAGTATATCCGCCCCTCGGCTGATATCGACAAGTTCGGCCTTCCAGCCGGTATCGGATGTATATACAAACTTGGTTCCCTCCCCCTGCACAACAAGACCGTACGTAGGAATTGGGTGACAGGTCCTGAAAATTTCACACCCGATACCTGCAACCTCCAAAGGCTCCCTGGAGTCCGTACTTATAGTATGTACCTCAAAAGCATCTTCAAAGCCTGCCAGCACCTCAAATTTTTCCGGTGGGTCATTGGGGACAAAAACAGGTAGACGCAATTCCCGCCCAAGCCGGTTAGCAGACAGGATAGCATGACGCAGGCAGCTTAAATCGGCACAATGGTCAGGATGCAGGTGGGAAATAAACACGGCATCCAGCTTACTAAAATCCAATATATGCTGGAGCTTTCCAAATGCGCCGTGCCCCAGGTCAACAAGTATGCGCCGGCCGGCAATTTCCAAAAGATATCCTGAACAAGCCTGGTTTGGTGCAGGATAAGGAGCCCAGCACCCTAAAACAACAAGTTTCATGAAAGCCCCCCTAATGTATCACGTTACAATAATTGTTGATTAACCCTCCCCAGGGACGCACCTATTAATTTTTCCCCAATATCTTTAAAAGAAACAGGATCACCGCTGACAAAATACTCATGGTCAGCAAAAGTACGGGGACCGTTATCATTGATTTGCCCCTGGAGGAGTTTCTCTAACTCCTTCACCGTATTTTCAGCGGGATCTACCAGGGTTACATCGGAGCCCATAGTTTTTCCAATAACCGGTGCCAGAAAAGGATAATGGGTACAACCCAAAATGAGTGTGTCAATCCCTTTTTTCAGCAGGGGCGCCAGGTAGATTTCAGCCGCCAGTGCCGTTTCCGGACCACTAACCCTGCCTGCTTCTACTAAAGGGACAAACAAAGAGCAGACCTGCCCAAAGACTTCAACACCGGGATCCAGTTTTTTTGCCAACCTCTTGTGGGCCCTGCTTTCAATAGTGGGCCGTGTAGCAATAATCCCTACCTTTCCGTTTTTTGTAGCATTTAAAGCGCCTTTTACACCTGCCTCAATGACACCGATAAAAGGAACATCGTAACGTTCCCGTAAATATTCCAAAGCAACGGCTGAAGTTGAATTGCATGCATCAACAACAGCTTTAACACCTTGGGCAACTAAAAAAGCAGCAATATTGTCAGCCAGTCGTATTAGTTCTTCTGCGTTCTTTTCTCCATAGGGAACATTAGCAGTATCCCCAAAATAGATAATCCTCTCTCCGGGAAGTCTTTTAACAATTTCTTTTACTACAGTTAATCCTCCAACACCTGAATCAAAAACTCCGATAGGACTGTTTTTTTCAATGGACACATACATTCACTCCACTCATTATAGCAGTAACTATAAATTGCCAAAGCTATTTATGCTTTTGCCTTGCTCTGTATACTACTCCCCCTTTTGTATTGCGAGCATCCTGAACGGTAACGAAAGCGTAAGAATCCCATTCATCAATAATTTTCATGAGACGGGAAAGCTCCTTTCTACTCAGGGTGATACTCAACACTGAATGCATGCCTTCCCTGCCTTCCCCTTCCCAGGTAGTAACACCGTAACCAATCTCTCTTAGATAATTGCACAGTTCATGGGGGTCCTTCATGCTGATTACCTGAACTGTTATATACCCCACTGCCATGCGCTCCTCAATAAAACCGCCCACAATATTTCCGAAAGCAAAACCTAAACCGTACATTATTATATTAATCGGATTATTAAGTCGGCTTACAACGAATCCTAAAGCCAAAATATATACTATGGATTCCACAAACCCCAGAACACCGGCCAAATACTTTTTCCCCCGGACGAGAATTATTACCCGAACAGTAGCAATAGAAACATCGATTACCCGTGCAAAAAAAATCAGCAGTGCTCCAATTATTGCGGCTGTATCCAGCACCGTATATCCCTCCCGCCGCCTCTCAGTACAATCAATTCTAAAACTTGGGGTTTAGGCTGTCAATAAGACATACCGGATACTATAATTACCATATTATACCCTCATTTCCTTTATGCAAACCCAATGTTTAAAAACCCTGCGCAGCTTTCTTCTGTAAGTTTGACAAAACCAATAAGGACAAAGAGGACTTTCTAAAATTTAAAGGCCCGCCTCTTGCGGGCCCAAGTCCATCTAGTTATCCAAGAATTTAATTACACCCTCAGCAATTGCTTCGCCGGCCTTTTGTTGAAAACTGCCGGACCGCAGCAGGGCTTCTTCTTCAGGGTTAGACAAAAACGCAGTTTCAACCAAAATCGAAGGTACCCAAGTATGCCTCAAAACGGCAAAGTTGTCCTGGAGAACTCCGATATTTCTCCGCCCCAGAGCCTTAACCAACTCATTCTGGACAAGAGAGGCAAGCCTTTCACGAGCAAGGCGCTGCTCCATGTCCATGCTTGAGGGGGCATAGTAATAGGTAGAAGTTCCTGCTAAGTTAGGATTTGTGGACGAATTGCAGTGAACGCAAATAAAAGCATCTGCACCGTAATTGTTTGCCAGTTCAGCCCTCCCCTGGAGGGTTAGTGAGGTATCGCCGGTCCGGGTATAAATTACTGTTGCACCTTCCTCAGAGAGGATTTTCCCCGCTGCAAAGGCTATTTTGGAATTCACATCCCGTTCATATACCCCGGAAGGGCTTACAGCACCGGGGTCAGACCATCCTCCGTTTTGGCGGGAACCGTGCCCGGGGTCAATAACTATGATCCTCCCTTCCAGCACAGCATTCCTCCTGGGGTCAGGTTTTTTCTTAAAAGCAACCAGCCAGTTTGCAACCCAACCCCGCCGGCCGTCGGGGGTTCTAATCTTAATCCAATCAACCTGCTCTCCTAGGGCGGCCATTTCATCGCCCTTGTTTCCCTGTCCAATTACATTGTAATCGACAGAAGGACCGGTTCTGATATTCACTGAATTAGTAATAAAAATTACAGAGTCACCGTCAATTTCAAAGGGCGGATTATCTTCATCTTCATCCCGGTCTTCATCTTCATCTTCGTTCTCATCCTCACCTTCTTCTTCGTCACTGCTACCATCATTAATTTTTACTATCGTCCCGGATATCCATCCTTTTGAATTATCCGGCAGTAAAACCTGATACCAACCTGCAGATACCGCAATAGCCTCAAGGACTGTGCCGTTTGTTACTTTGGATACAACAGGATATGCTGTATTTGGCCCCTGGCGGATATTGGCCGTAGAAGAAACATCGACTACTATTTCCTGATCAACTTCTTCTACAGTATTTATGTACACAGCCTGTTCCCCTTTACTCCACAAAACCAGCGAACCCAACTGCTCCCCTACGAAACGGAGGGGAACCATGGTCCTGCTGTCCCTTATCACAGGGCATGTATCCAGCTTAACATTTTTATCGTCAACAACAGCTACGCTGCTGCCAATCTTCAATTTAATTAGGGACCCGTCCTTCTTGATAGTGATTTCCTGGACTCCCATTGCCCATTCAACGTATGCTCCCATTTTTTCGGAAATAAAACGCAGTGGCACCATGGTTCTGCTGTTTTCATCAATAAAAGGATTGACATCCGTGGTAACAGTTGATCCGTTGAAGTACATTTTTATATTGGAATTCACATCTTGTGCCTCTGCCCCGCAGGCGGGGAACGCAAATAAAAAAACCAGTGCAGTTAGAACAACCACTTTAAAGCCACTGGTATTAAATAACTTCAAAGTTAAAACCTCCCGAAAAACTTTCCTTTATTTGATAATTCTTCGGGATTTATGTCGGTTTTCCTGCCCTTGGCACTTTTTTGCCGGTGGTAATTATAACCAACTAATTACTGATCAATGTTGGGTCAGCGGTCAGCGGCGCCGAAGCAGGGATATTATCTCCCAGTCTCTCAACAGGCTGGCCTTCGATTCTAAATTCAACACTATCGATAGTCGGGAATTCCGTAAGGGTATTGACGATAGAGTAAACCATTAATTCTCCCGTAATTACTTCTCCGGAAGCATCTCCAAGGAGCTCAGAGCTGAAGTCAACAATACACAAGCCGTCATCTTTCACATTAATGTCCAGCAGTGAAGTACCCTGGGGCAGAGTAGGAAGTAAGCCACTGCCCGGCGAAGGCCCTTCAATTAGTTCAAACAT
>LFRM01150896.1_pt1 | contig 41768 bp, 53 predicted proteins | sample 618341 | NCBI WGS metagenome assembly LFRM01 (sample SAMN03654438, study PRJNA283298) | anaerobic digester metagenome | isolation source: pool of bioreactors CSTR01a, CSTR02a, and CSTR03a thermophilic anaerobic... | place: Denmark: Kgs. Lyngby | collected 2014-05-21 | reverse complement strand
AGCCATACCCGGTTTGCATTAAAAGAGCTAAATAAACGTAGTGTTGTTTGAGTGGTGTGAGGTTCGCATTAAAACCTAAAGTGTCTTGACACTATCAATTTATTTTAGCCTCTTGTCAATTCTGACAACTCGTGGTAAAATCTTTCTTAACAAAATGTGACTGGGCAGTCACATTGGAGGTGTTGCGTTGCCCAAGTCAACTTTTTTTAATTTGCCAAAGGATAAACAGGAACATATTTTCCGGCATGCCATGGAAGAATTTGCCCGCCATCCCTACGAGCAGGCTTCCCTCTCGGAAATAGTAAAGAAGGCGGGGATCGCCAAGGGCAGCATGTACCAATATTTTAGCGGCAAAAAAGATTTGTATAAATATGTGGTTCAGCAGGTTTACCGGCACAAGCGGGAATACCTGCAGCCAGTCTGGGAGCTGAAGGACAAGATTGACTTTTTCCGGATGCTGTCCATGTATTACCGCCGCTCCTGGCACTATGCCCAGGCTTACCCCACCCAGCACAAGGTCATTGTTAACTTCTGGGACAGCAAGGATGCCGCTGTGCGGGAAGAAATTCTCCGGGAGAAGCAAACCCGCATTAATGTATTTGCGGACTTGTTGGAACACGGCAGCCGGTCCGGAGTAATTGCCCCGGGAATAGACAAAGAAACGGCCTGGTTTGTTTACCATGCCGTTGCCCGTGATTTGATAGACAACTTTTTGGACCCGGGTATTGACATTCATTCCCATGAGGCCTTTATTGATTCAGTCCTGGCTATTCTGGAGCTGGGACTGCGGCCGAGAAAGGAGTAAGCATGCGCAGATTAATAAGTACCGGAATTGTTGTTATGTTTTTGCTGGTCTTTACTGCAGGCTGTTCTTCTACTCAAACAAGCGATTCTGCTGTGGTGGCCATTCCCACCGATCCTGAAGGATTTCACCCCCATCACTCTGTTGCCGCCGCTTCAGGGGAAATTGCTTTTAATATTTACGAGGGGCTGGTAAAGGCCGCCCCCGACGGTTCCGTTATTCCCGCCCTGGCTGAAAAGTGGAGCATATCTCCCGACGGACTTAAGTACACCTTTACCCTGAGGGAAAAAGTAAAGTTTCACAACGGCAGGGATTTGACCGCTGAAGATGTGGTGTACTGTTTAAGCCGGCTAATTGATCCGGAAATCAGCGGCAAGGCCGTGGATTTTGCCGGAGTGGAAAGCATCGAGGCCGAAGGCAACAATGTAATTATTTCTTTGCAGGCCCCCAATGCAGCCTTTCTGGCCCTGCTGACGGAATCTGGCGCTGCCGTCTATCCTCCCGAGGAAGAGGAGAACCTTTTCACCAGGCCGGTGGGCACCGGGCCCTTTGTCCTTGCCCAGTGGGAGCCTAACAGTCAATTGGTTTTGGAGAAATTTGCCGACTACTGGCATCCGGACTTGCCCAAGCTCGCTCAGGTTGTCCTGAAGATAATACCCGAACCGGCCACGGCGGTAAACAGTTTGCGCACCGGCCATGTGGATCTTATTCCGCGGCTGGAGGCGGAATATCTTCACCAGGTGGAAGATGCGCCGGATTTAAAGATTATCGACAGTCCCATGAACCTGATCCAGCTTTTGATTATCAACAATGCCGTCCCGCCCTTTGATGATATCAGGGTTCGCAAGGCCATAAATTATGCCGTGGACAGGGAGGAAATCATTGAGGGGGCAGCCTGGGGAATGGGCAGTGCCGTCGGCAGCATCATCTCTCCGGCCATGGATTTTTGGTATAAAGATTTGACGGGGACTTACCCCCACGACCCGGAGCAGGCCAGGGCACTTTTGGCTGAAGCGGGATACCCCGATGGTTTCAGTGCAAGCCTGCATCTTCCGGCTCCCTACCCCCTGCATTGCAGTGCCGGAGAAATTTTGGCGGCTCAACTTTCCCGGGTGGGTATAGACTTAAATATCCAGGTTGTGGAGTGGGGGACCTGGCTGGAGCAGATTTACACCAACCGTGAATTTGAGCTTACTGTAGTCGGGCTTACGGGCAGGCTGGATCCTCATACCATGCTTAACCGCTACCAGAGCGGTTCCGGCCGCAATACTTCAAATTTTAGCAGTCAGGAATATGATGAGCTCCTGGCTTTGGGGCTGCAGGAAACAGATCCAGAGCAGCGGGTTGCCATTTACCGTGAACTGCAAAGCATTTTGGCGCGGGAAGCAGTCAATGTGTTTATCATGGATCCCAACCAGCTGGCTGTAATGCAGGAAAATCTCCAGGGCTGGAACAACTATCCGGTTTATGTTCTTGACCTGGCAGCACTGTTCTGGGCAAAGTAAAATGTACTGGGCAAAAAAGCTGGCAAGCATGCTCTTTACTTTGCTTCTGGTCAGCGTACTTACTTTTCTTGCTTTGTTCCTCCTGCCGGGAGATCCTGCCATGCTTATCCTGGGCACCGAAGCCGATGCCAGGTCACTGGAACTGGTCCGAAATCAGCTGGGCTTGGATCAGCCTATAACCACCCAGTATCTTAACTGGTTGAAGGGGGTGCTGCAGGGAGACTTTGGCGAGTCCTACACCTTCAGCCGGGGCTACTCTATTGCCAAACTTGTGGCTTGCGCCCTCCATGTTACCATTCCCCTGGCCGCTGGGGCCATAGTCCTCTCCCTGGCTTTTGCCATACCTTTGGGTACTCTCGCAGCCGGCCGCCGGGGCGGCACCCTGGACAAGATCATTCTTTTTTTCGCCCAGGCCGGCCTGTCAATTCCCGCCTTTTGGCTGGGTATTTTGGCAATACAGTTTTTTGCAGTTTACCTGGGCTGGTTTCCCCCGGGGAACATGCCCCGCTGGGCCGCCGACCCCCTGGGGGCGGCAGCATCTCTGGTTCTGCCGGCCGTTGTTTTGGCTTTGCCCCGGACGGCAGTATTAACCCGGATTGTGCGTACTGCCATGCTGGAAACGCTGCAGGAAGATTATATCCGCACCGCGCGGGGCAAGGGTGTAGCGGAAAGTACCGTTATTTTCAAGCACGGATTAAGTAATGCCCTGATTGCCACAAGCACGGTGGCCGGCATCCAGCTGATTCAACTGGTGGCAGGGACGGTAGTGGTGGAACAGGTCTTTTCTTTACCCGGTTTGGGACGTCTGATCCTTTCGGCAGTGCTGCTCCGGGACCTGCCTTTGGTTCAGGGAGCCGTTTTTGTCGGTACTGCCATAGTTTTAACGGTCAATTTTCTCCTGGACTGCCTTTATCCCATCCTGGATCCCCGTATTAAGGAGGTGTGGTAATGGCCGGGTTTAGATGGGGCGGCGGCCTTTTGGCGGGAGCTATGGTTTTGCTTACCGCTGTCGGCTTAATCTATACTCCTTATTCTCCCACTGAAATAAATATTGAACGCCGCCTGGAAGCGCCTTCCCTGGAACATCCCCTGGGCACAGACAATTACGGCAGAGACATTCTCAGCCGTGTCATGGTGGGGGGACGTCCTGCCTTTCAAGCCGGCCTGGTTGCCGTGGCCCTGGGGCTCACCATCGGAACTCTCTGGGGGGCTGCCGCCGGCTACTACCGGGGCTGGCTGGAAGAAATCCTGATGCGCATGGCTGACGGTCTTTACTCTCTGCCTTCCGTGCTCATGGCCCTGCTGGCCGTTACCCTGCTCGGGCCGGGACAGGGCAGTATCCTGGTGGCGGTATCCCTGGCCAACATTCCCATCTTTGCCCGGTTGGTCCGCTCGCAATTTCTCAGTCTCAGGGAAAGAGAATTTGTCATGGCACTCAAGTCCTTTGGGTTGCCGGACTCCCGGATTATTTTTTACCACATCCTGCCCAATTGCCTGCCCACACTCCTGGTTCAGGCCAGTGTCAGTTTTGCAGCGGCCGTCCTAGCCGAGGCGTCCCTGAGCTACCTGGGGCTGGGCACCCAGCCTCCTCATCCCAGCTGGGGAAGGATGCTTAAAGAAGCCCAGGGCATTGCGGGACTTGCTCCCTGGGCGGCAATATTCCCGGGGCTAGCCATTGCCCTCACTGTCTTTGGCTTTAACAGCCTGGGCGACAGCCTGCGGGATTACCTGGACCCGAAATACCGCTAAAAAAGACCGCTTTTCCTGGATTGGCGGTCTTAATTTTTTGCTAGTATTTGGACCGGGTATGGTATATAATGGTTATGTTTTTAAGGAGGAACAGGCTATGCAGGATGTAAGAATTGTGGAATATGACCATTCATATGCCGGGGCGGTTGCCGAGATGTGGAGCAGGAGCAGTGAAGGCTGGAACGGGCAGGATATGTCCCGGACGGCGGCAGACGTAATTTCGCGCCCATGACAAGGCCGGTCATCTCTTCGTTTTCCTTGCCGTTAAAGGGGAAGAAGTCATCGGTTACTGCAGCATTGATAAATTTTCTCTGGACGAAGACGCTTTGTATGTTGAACTGCTTAACGTCCGGCCTGATTATCACGGGCGGAAAATCGGCAAAATGCTCGTGCTTCAGGCAGTGCAAAAAACAATTGAACTGGGCTGGCCGAGGATTGATCTCTTCACCTGGCCGGGAAATGTGAAGGCGGTTCCCCTTTATAAAAAATGCGGCTTTTTCTGGGCGAAGAGGGAAGACAGCACGCATCTTCTAAATTTCATCCCGACCGTTCTGCAGACAGAAGTCCTGCAGGATTATTTTAAAGATATAGACTGGTATGAAGACTCCGCGCGTACAATTGAAGTCAAGCCCGACGGCAGAAAAGAAAACAACTTCAATTATTTTGAGTATCTATGGGAAAAAGCCGGCCGGCAGTTGCGAGTGGAATTTGAGCAAACCGGCAGGGGCATCCCGATTCCATTGAGGCCTTTTATGACGGCCCGTCCGTTGGCTTTAAGGCCCTGTACAATTTGCGGGATATAAAGGGAATTCAGCTTGTCATGGTCTGTTTGCTGCACCCGGAAGGCAGGTTTTCGCGGCATTTTGAAGTAAGAAACACCGGCCCCCGGGAATCCGTGCCTATTTGGCTGAGTGATGATTTCAACTTTGACATCAGCAACGGCGCCTTCCCGTATGACGGCAAAGTCATGGTCATGGGAAACACAGTCGCCGGTGAAACAGCCAGGTGGAACAGTGATAAAGTACATGAGAACTGGCTGTTTGCCTGCGGCGGCAGGCTGACAAGAGGATTGACTTGGGACGAAAACGAAAAGATACAATTCAGGAATTCCTGGAGCCAATCTTTTGAGCATGACTTGGGCAAGCTGCCCCCCTATGCCGCGACGGCTACAAAACCGGTAGAGCTGTTCATGGGGGCTTTTCCCCGCTGGCAGGATTACCGCCTGTATGCGCTGAAGAAAGAAGTGCCTGAGAAAACTGCATTTACTTACCCCATTGAGTTGTCCGTCAATGGAGGTAATCCTTTTGCAAAAGAAAACTACACAGTTTGTGCCAGGAAGCACGGGGAAGAGGAAAGAGAAGTATTATTTTGCCTTGCCTCAGAGAACCGGCTTTTTAACCCGCTTTTAGAGGCAGGTAAAAAGAAAGCGCACTTCCCGGTATCCGTATCGCCCGATCCCGGATGGGACAGGTTGTGCCTGACAGCCGATGTCGGCCTTTACAAGGAAAAGCGAAAGGCGGCGGTTTTCTTTGCAGGCACGGAAGCCGTGGCTGTACATGAGGCCGTTAAGGCAGGCAGAAAAATTATTTCAGCCTGCAATAACAGCATAGGGATAATGGCGTCGCCGGAACTGTCCCTGTCCCTGCTTTCCCTGCAGTATAAGGGGCGGGAGTGGCTGGATTCGTCTTTCCCGCATGTTTCCACCAAATCCTGGTGGAATCCCTGGGTGGGCGGCATTACGCCCCTAGTATCCGGCATTTCCAATGCCGGCTTGCTGGAAGAGCCGCGCAGGGCGGAAAAAGCTTTCTTGCGCGACAATAAAGGCAACAAGTGGAGCGGCATGCAGATTGTTGTGGACATAGAAAAGAACGAACAGCTAAAGGGCCTGCAGATAAACCAGTATTTCCTGCTTTTGCCTTCTGCTCCCGTTGTTTGCTGTGTAACGGGAATCAGACAGCGGACGGGACGCTGTCTAAATGCGAATATAACCTATGAGTGTTTTCTCAAGCCGGGGGATGCTCTGTCAAATTGCCGGGTCTCTTTTGAAAACCTGTATGGCAGGGAAATGGTACTAAAGGCGGGAGACAATCTTCATTTTATGGACAGCCATAGTCCCCTGCTGTATGAATCGGAAGCAAGGGAAGAAAAACTGCTGCTTTTTGCCGACCCGGAGGAAACCACACTGACCGCAGGCGTCAGCAATCAGCTGGTTATGGCGGAAACCTACTTCTCGAAGTGGGTAAAACATGGAGAAAATGTATTTTTTGCACCTTTGTTTATCATCTTTGTGCCTGTTTCTTTCCAGGCTCGTGAGCTGCAGGATCTGGCAAATATTCGTTTTGAAACGGGAGAAATGTAAATGGAAATTATAGATGTGCATATTCATTTTTCAAGAATAGACAGCTTTATCCGGACGGCGGAGTCTATTTCCCGGCTGGATTATTCCCGGGAAGGCTTTATCAAGGCATTTAAGGAGGCAAATGTGGTCAAGGCAATCGGCATGGGGCTTACGGAACAAAGAAAAGGAGCTTTTCCCGATGACACATCTCCCAATCCCATGCTGCTTGACCTGGACGACTTGCCCCGCGGCCTTTATCTCTGCCCGGGGGTAAATCCCGCAGCCCTGAAAAAAAACAGGGACGGGGAGCTGGAAAAAATTGAGCGGATAATCCGGGAGAAAACAGTCGCAGGCATAAAAATATACGCAGGCTATTATCCCTACTATGTGTATGACAGCATTTATGAACCCGTCTATGCCCTGGCGGAAAAATATGGCCTGCCCTTGGTCATCCATACGGGTGTCACCTATTCGGAAAAAGGACTTCTTAAATATTCCCACCCCTTGACCGTAGATGAAGCGGCCGTCCGTTTCCCAAAGAACATTTTTGTAGTGGCCCACCTGGGCGACCCCTGGCACCTGGATGCATGTGCGCTTTTGTGGAAAAATTCCAATGTCTATGCCGACCTTTCCGGTTTGCTTAATTGCGACAAAACCGAAGTGGAGGCAACCATCCGCAACCCTCGGGAGACAGCTTATCTTGCCGGGATTCTTGCTTATGCCGATGTCTACGACCGGCTGCTGTTTGGTTCCGACTGGCCTTTGGTGCCTGTGCTCCCCTATATTGAATATATAAAAGAAATTATACCTGAAAAATACCACGAAGCTGTTTTTTACAAAAACGCTCTGAATGTCTTTGCCAAACTCAATGAATATTATGAGAAGATCTAAACAGGCAGCGGTACTGCCTGCTACCGGCATTAGGAACAGGGGAAAACATGTCCTTGTATATTTGCTGCAGTTTTTATATAGTAAATATCAGAACATAAAAATTATAGAGTTGGAGGTATTGCAATGGGTAATTACTTAAAGGGAAGGGTTGCACTTGTTACCGGTTCCGGGCAGGGCATCGGACGGGCTGTTGCCATATCGCTTGCTGAAGCAGGCGCAAAAGTTGTCACCAACAACCGCGCACCGGTCAAGAAAAATGTGACCAACCAGCTTGATGAAGCCAAACTGGCGCGCCTGACGCCTGAACAGCTTAAATGGTACCATGAGGAAGTGGAAAAATATTCGGGCGATGCCGAAACAACGGCGAAAGCCATCAGGGATGCAGGATATGAAGCTACAGCCGTTTTCGGAGATATTGCCAATTTCAACGAAGCAAAGAGGATTGTTGACAAAGCCGTGGAGGTCTACGGTTCGGTAGATATAGTTGTAAACGTCGCAGGCGCTTTCGGCTTTGCCCCCATTGACAAGATTACCGAAGAGCTTTGGGATAAGGTTACAGGAGTTAAACCGAAGGGGCATTTTAATATCATTCGCCACGCCGTTCCCTATATGAAGAAAAATAAGTGGGGCCGCATCATAAACTGCGCGTCGCCTGCGTGGCTGGGCGGCGGCGGACTCCGCCAGGCCGAGTACTGCGCCGCCAATGCCGGTACGGTGGGACTGACCTGGGCGCTGGCGGAGGAGTTGGCCGAATTTGGGATAACAGCCAACGTTTTCTGCCCTGCTGCCAAGACCAGGGCATCCATCGATATGGAATTGTTTGACAAGGTTGTGGCTGAGGACGAGCGGGCAACCAAGACAGGCGAGCCCTTTATTCCCTATGATGAAACTCCTCCGCCCGAATTGTTCTCCGCCTTCATAGCATACCTTGCCTCGGACGAGGCCGCCCATATCACGGGCTCGGTCTTTATGACCATGGGGAACTTCATCGGGCTCTATTCCTACCCCGCCATAACTACAAGCATGGTAAGCATGGACGGCCCCTGGACAATGGAAAAGATCATTGCGGAAGCGCCGAAGACACTTCTCAAAGGCTATAAGAACATAAACCAGAAAGAATAAGCAGGCTTTAAATGACGGGCGGCAGCGAAATTTCGCTGCCGCCTGCTTGTTGCAAAGGCCCTGTTATTTTAGAAAAAATATTTCCAGATTCCCATCTTTAAAGCGGCACACCATATTATCCACTATTTTTCCTCCCCCATACTCCATGTGAGAACCATCACCCCCGTACCATCTGATGCCGCTGTGCTCCCACGACATATTTCTGAGATCGAAAATGAAGACGGAGTCTCTGAACGGCGAGTTCCACCGGATAGTGCCGGCAAAGCGGTTTTCATCAAGCCAGCCCTGGGGATGAATAGGAAGCCCTTCGATTTCCAGGGGAATAAATTTCCCGTCCTGAAAATACAGGAGGGCAAAATTATCTGGCTTGCGCAGTACAAGTCCCCGGTCCTGGGGCAGCCAGCCGTAAAGTTCCCAGGGCTCCCGGACCCAGTCTCCGGTATAGTTCATTTCTTTATCTCCTGCGACAACCAGCAGGCTGTTTTCCCGGGCAATAATGTATCCAAGCTTGCCGCCGGGGGAAAGGGAGGGGCAAACGGGAGTTTCGGCCAGGACGGCAGGCCCGCTTGCAGCAGGGTCCAGTGCTATCACCTGGTATCCTGTGCCCGCATCCTGTGCCAGGAGCAGGCATCCATCCTGCCAGCCTAGGGGTATGGGGTTATTCCAGGGAAATTCGGCAAGAACAGCAGCCGTATCTGTACTGCAGAGATATAACTTATCACCTTGCCTGGAGGGGATCAGGGCCACCCGGTCGCTGTCCGGGTCCCATATGCCGTACAAAGGTTCGTCGAACTCCCCGATATGCTTTTGCCTATCCATGTCGAACCAGTAGGTCTTGTTATCGGAGTACAGGACCTGGCGTCCCCCGGGAGACACGTCACAGGAATGCAAATACTCCAGACGGCGGAATTGCTCGCGAGAGAGAATTCTCCCGGGTTCCGGTTCCGGAGGGGGATCAGCAACCGCTTTAAGCAGCAAGCTCCTGTTGCAGTATTGGGGGGCCTTGCCCAAATAATCCAGGAGAGTTATTATTGTTTCCAAAGGATAGTAATCCGTACCCCAGAGATACAAGTGCCAGTCCATGGCCAGGGCAAACAGTTCGTCGGTTGCAATGCCGGCAAAGAAGGACGGCTTAATTGTTTGAGGATAGTCCAGCTTCAATAATTCCAATTTAAAATCTACATAGCTTTTGTTTTCAACGGCAACTAATCCTTTGGCCTCCATGTCCATTAAGAATTGCAGGATTTCCTCAATCCTTCCCTGCTCTTCAAGTATCGGGAGATTCTCTTTTGCTTCCTCCCAGTTGATTTGGGAAAGCAGGGATTCATCCGGCGGGAAAAGGTCGGCATAGAGGAGGAGGGGACGTTTTACACTGTAATAGCTTTCATGGTCTTCAGGAGTCCAGCCTGTGTCTTCCAAAGCCAGGAGCAGTTCCAAGCCTGCTTTGCCGCCCCGTTTCCAGGCTGTGGTTATAAGTAGCTCCGGCAACTCCGGGTCAATTTCCAAAAGAAGGGGCAGCAGTTGCTCTCTTTCTTCCTGTGTATGGAAAAGATTTTTTAGTAATTCTTCTTTAAAATTTTCATGCATTTGCCCGGCGACTACCCAAGCTTGCACGGGGTCATCTTCTGCGATAAGCGGCCACACTTGCGCAATCAGGGCGCTTTGGGGGGCGAGGGCATAAAGGGAGGGCAGGGTTTTGCGAGCCAGTTGCGCTGACTTAAATTTCAGGGCAATAGCAACAGCCATTTCTTTTGCTTTTAGAGATTCCTGCCGCTCCTCCAGCAGGGATACGGCTGCCTCTGCGTCTTCCGGGCGGATTTGTTCCAGAATGCTTTTTTCCAGGGCGGCAGTGTCCCATTTTCCTTGCCAAAGCTCTGCCAGTTGGGACAGGGCTGCCAAAGGGGCGCCACCGGCCAGTTCCGCTTCGGCAAGCAAGGCTCTGGCTTCAAGCCGACTTCAACTATTTCGCCGACCGCTTCGTGGCCAAGTATCATGTTGGACCTTTCGCCGATGGCTCCGGCCCATACTGTGTGTACATCTGAAGTGCAGGGTGATACCGCCACGGGTGCAACAATCGCGTCATGCGGCCCAAGCTGCGGCCTTTCTTTTTCAATCCAACCAACCTCTCCTACGCGGATCATAGCAAAACCCTGCATTTTCTTTGGTAATGAGTCTGCTACCCTTAATGCTGCCATCGTATCAACTCCCCTTTGTGAAAAAATTAACATTTCTATCCTTATATTAACATGGAGAAGATTGGATGTCAATGTTTTCCAGTTTAGGCAAAATATTTAAAATTGCCTGAATAGTTATATATTTACCGCAATTCAGACTATTGGGAACAGTGCTGTGGAAAACAGTGGATATGAGCAGCAGGCCCGTATGATTAGTGCAAAAAATCAAAGACTAATGGCAAGGAGGTGGAAATAAATATGAAAAGACATACCTTTGAAGAATTAAAGGAAGCGACACAAAAAAAGAGAGCTGAAAAGGAAAAGGAACTGGGCTATACAATGGTAGATACGGATAAAGCAAGGAAAATTTGCATAGGGCAGATTGAAAGAAATATTGAGCAGGTTGTTGACGATTAGACTCTAAAGAGGGTAACAAGGGCTGCCTAATCAGCCTGATAAATTTTAACCCTGTCCGCAAAGGACAGGGTTTTTTGCTGCCGCTTTCTCTTCCGCGGGGAGGCGGGGGTTCTTTGGATTTCAGAAATGAGAAGAAAATAATAATGAGGTAAGCGGGATTTTGTGTTATCCTTGGAATAGAGATAGATTTAGAGCGTTGATGGCAGATTAGCGTCAGAAGTACAGGATTCAAAACAGCGGTGATGATGAGAACAAGGCAGAAAGGAGATTTTTTGTGCCGGCACTGATGATACATCTGCTTTTGGCAAAAAAGATAAAGCCAAATGGCAGTATATTGTATTATATAGGAAATATTGCTCCCGATGCGGTGGCGGACTGGAAGGCAAAGGATATTACGCACTTCAGGAATCTCACTGACAGAGCCGGGGCGTTGGCCGCTCTTGCCCGGCGGACACCGCCGGCTGACGATTTTGCGGAAGGGGTTTTGCTCCACTTGTATCTCGACTGGCGGTGGGACCTCGCTTTTAGGGATGAGTATATAAAGACTGCCGGTGATAACTGGGTTGAGAGGTATCGCAGCGAACTAAACCTTTCCGGGAGCTATGCCTTTCACCGCACCGAATGGGCGAAGGATTTATGGAAGCAAATGGCGGAATTTGACATGACCGGATATGGAGAAATTCCCGGCGCTTCCCCAGCTGAACTGAAGAATTTGCTAAGTCAGGGATACAAGTGGCATCTGAGTAACAAGACCGGACCGTCGGCTGTTTTTACCCCGGAAATGATTGATGAATTTCTCAACAAAACCGCTCTTGAATATACAAGCTGGAAAATCGAGCAGGAAATAGCCTATTATAAGTCTTTACCGGTGGTTTTTACCGGTTTTGCTGCTGTACCTGGTTTGAGCGACGGGGAAATTGAGCTTTTTTGTCTTTGGAAGATGCCGCCTGCTCCGGAAAACAATCACGTTCCGGCTTATCAGTTTTTAGTACACCTTGCCGGCAGGCGCATCGGTGATGCCGGTTTGCATGCCGGTTATACAGACAGTATCTATTATGGCGGACAAATCAACTATTGCTTTCATGAAAACCGGTACAACAATATGTACGGCGAAAAAATTTGCCGCCTGCTGTTACCGGTTATCAGGGCACATGGGATGCACAAAATCATAATTACGGGCAACTATACAAATACTGCTGTCCGGCATACCTGTGAAAAACTTGGCGCAAAACTTATCCGCACAGCCCCGCTGCCCTCCTGGCATGATTATTATAAAAAGGGCATGCGGTTTGTAAATATTTATGAGTGGGATATAAACAGGTACTACCGGCAGGAACAGGGGAACGGGGCAAACAAAAACAGCAAGCCCTAAAATTTGCCGCTTGCTGTCTTTGTTGTCGTTCATTGACGGGTGAGCCGTCAAATCCGGATATTCTTCAGTTTTGCTGCTTGCTGCAGCAGGGTTTACGGTCTGTTTAATAGTTTTCAACAAACAACTCGAAGTGGGCCTGGGGATGGATACAGGCGGGGCACTCCAGCGGTGCCTCGGTTCCTTCGTGTATATACCCGCAGTTGCCGCATTTCCACAATATCTTTTCCGCTCTTTTAAATACTTCGCCCTTTTCCATATTGGCGGCAAGCTTTTTATACCTTGCCTCATGCATCTCCTCGGACTTGCAAATCGCCCTGAATGCTGCGGCTATTTCAGGAAAGCCTTCAGCTTCTGCCTCATCGGCAAAGACCGGGTAAAGTTCTGCCCATTCCTCGTATTCTCCCGCTGCTGCTGCTTTGAGGTTGTCCAGAGTGTTTCCCTGGGCTACAGGATAGCCGGCATTTATTTCAATATGGGTCGGCAGGTCGCCTTCAAGGCCTGCAAGCAGGAATTTATAGAATCGTTTTGCGTGTTCCTTTTCGTGATCCGCGGTTTCAAGGAAGATATTTCTTATCTGCTTGTAGCCTTCCTTATCCGCCACCGATGCGTAATAAGTATAACGGTTGCGCGCCTGGGATTCCCCGGCAAAGGCGGTCATTAGGTTTACAACTGTTTTGGTTCCTTTTAAGCTTTTCATAATCAGACCTCCATTTTAATTAATATTGTTTTCAAGGCAACCCGGACAGGTGCCTTTGAAATATATATCTCTTTGTTTAACTATAAAGCGTGACAACCCCTTTGTATGCAGGCCGGCCATATCAACGGGAAAGTCGTATATATTACCGCACATATCGCACTTGAAATGACCGTGGTCGGATGTGTCGGCGTCAAATCTGGCCTCGTTGTCTTCGATGGTTACTGTCCTTACCAGTCCCGCTTTCACAAATGTGTTCAGCGAGTTGTATACTGTAGTTTTTGACAGGGTAGGTATTTCATGCAGCAAATTGCTGTATATTTCATCTGCTGTCGGATGAGTCCGGCGGGCAGCCAAATACTCCATTATCTTAATCCTTGTATATGAAGGCCTGATATTTTTATCTTTAAGCAGGTTCAACAAAGCTTCCGTTGACAAATTCATTTATAACACCTCCCTGGGAAGGGGTTTGTATTAATTACAACTTTATTATAATTATTGTTCTGTTTTCTGTCAAGGATACTGTTATTGTTTTACGTTTGGGATAAAAAGAAATAAAAATAATAATACCGCAGTACGGATAAAGCAAGTTGCCATACCGCATGCTAGACACAAAAGCCTGCAGCAGGAACATGGCGCAGGCAGCTGGAATAATAATAAAAGTTTTGCAGGCTGCTTTTGGCCGCTGCCGGGCCTGCCGGCAAGGGAGGCTGGCTTATGATTCCGCTTAGAGATTCACCGCGCACTTACCGTTTTCCCTTGGTGAACATAGCTATTATTGTCCTGAATGTATATGTGTTTTTCCACCAGCTGTCCCTGACAGACAGGGAGCTTTATGCATTTGTTTATACATACGGACTTATCCCGGAACGTTTTTTCGCCAATCTTGCTGCAGGCAGTTTGCCGGCTGCCTTCTTGCCCCTTATTACTCACCAGTTTTTACACGGCAGCTGGCTGCACATCGGCAGCAATATGCTTTATCTGTGGATATTTGGAGATAATATTGAAGACCGCATGGGGCGGCTGCGTTATCTTGTTTTTTATTTGCTGATGGGAATGGTAGCAGGATTGGTTCAGGCCGCCTTTTATTCACAGAGCACCGTCCCGGTAATAGGCGCCAGCGGGGCAGTTGCCGGTATTCTGGGCGCCTATGCCTTTATCTGCCCGCGTGCCCGTGTCCTGGCCCTGGTTCCTGTCTTTCTTATTCTTACCGTGGCAGAAGTGCCGGCCATGCTTTTTTTGGGCCTGTGGTTTGTCCTGCAGCTTTTTCCCGGGCTGACCAGCATTGGCGTGGAGGTGTCCGTAGCCTGGTGGGCGCATATTGGCGGCTTCCTTGCCGGTATGCTGCTTGTCAGGGCATTCCGCCGGAAGAGCAGGCACAGACCCTGCGAATGATTAACGGCAAAAACCGGCGGTTCACTGCCCTTGCCCGTCCTTTACAAGATTATTGACAAAAGAAATATTGTTAATTATCATATAATTGTACAACCCTAGCTGTGGCCGAAGTTGCAAGCAAATACATGCCTGCCTTGGGATCTCTTTTACTTCATGATTTACATAAAACCCGTGTACTAACCGGAAGATTCCTTTGCCGGTGCTGCAGCAGGCATATCTGTTTAACCCGCCTTGTGTAATTATTTTATATAAGGAAATATAATAAAGAGAGGAGCGAGTAGATTGGTATTCAGTCTTAATTCCACTCCTGAAATTTTGTTTGGCAGCGGTGCTTCCGAGCAGACCGGCGCTAAAGTTAAGGAGTTGGGATGCAAAAAAGTACTTGTTGTGCACGGTAAACACATTAAGAAGAGTGGTATAGCCGACAAGGTTATAGATACTCTTGTTAAAGAGGGAATCGAAATTGTCCGCTTTGAAGAAGTTGAGCCGGATCCCCCCGATACAATAATCGAGAAGGGTGCAGCCGTTGCCAAGGAAGCCAATGTTGACGGGATTATCGGTATTGGCGGCGGAAGTGCTCAGGATACGGCCAAAGCCATTAACGTTCTGTTGGGCAATGCTCCGCCCATTACCCGCTTCCTGGACAAGAGCCTTAAAATGAATCCCGGGAAGATGCTCGTGCTCCTTCCCACTACCGCCGGCACAGGCAGTGAGGCGAACAATGTGGCCGTTATTACCGATACTAAAAACGGCGTAAAGGGCGGTGTCAAAGGGCCTGCCTGCGTACCTAATCTTGCAATTGTTGACCCGGACTTTACACTGGACCTGCTGCCGAGGATAACCGCGATAACCGGCATGGACACTCTTGCCCACGGGGTGGAGTCAATGACCACGATCTTGGCCCAACCGATGGCAGAGCTGCTGTGCGAGAAGGTAATTTCACTGGTTGTTCAGAATCTCCCGGTAGCAATTAAAGACGGGAAAAATCTTGAAGCAAGAACCAATCTGAGCTTTGCGGCTATGATCGCCGGGATGTCCTTTGACAACACAGTTCTCCATCTGGGCCATGCCATTGCCCACACCATGGGTGCTGTTTACCATATCCCCCACGGCATTGCCTGCAGTATTGCCCTGCCCGAAGCAATTGAGTATATTTCCGATGTTCTTCCGGAAAAAATCAAAATTATCGGAAGGGCAATGGGGCTGGATATGGAAGGCAAGTCCGGCGTAGAAGCGGGCAAGGAAGTTGCCGACTTTGTGAGACAGTTCTCCAAGGATATGGGGCTTCCGACAATGAAAGAACTGGACCTCGACAAAGATTTGCTAAAGAAAGTAGCCGAGCTGGCCATGAAAGACGACTGTGCCATGTTTATACCGAAGGAGACTAACTCGGAGATTATCTTGGAACTGCTCTACCGTGCCTACGAACGGTAGGAGACAGGCAAAGCAAGGCCGTACCGCGCATGCGGTACGGCCTTTAAATTCCAAAGAAGAAACGTCAACAGAGCCTGCAGACATCAATCCACTCCAGAAAACCGGAGTGCTGCTCCAGCTCCGGTATAGTAAGCTCGATGGCGCTGTTTGCGCTTCCACAGGCGGGAAATACTGTTTTAAAGAGCTTCAATGATACATCCAGGTATACTTCAACACCGTTGTTTACGGCAAATGGGCAAACGCCGCCAACTTTATGGCCGGTCAGAGGTTCTATTTCCTCAGCGGACAGCATCTTGGCCTTTTTCCCGAAATATGCTTTATATTTTTGATTGTCTATTTTGGCATCGCCCGCTGCAACCACTAAGACTACCCTGTCCCCGACACGGAAGGACAATGTTTTGGCGATACGGCAGGGTTCACACTGCAGGGCACGGGCGGCAAGCTCTACAGTGGCGCTTGAAACATCAAATTCCAGTACCCTGTCTGCCATTCCTCTCTTGCGGAAGTATTCCCTTACTTTTTCTATGGACATTTATAATACCTCCATATATAATGCCTCTACTATACACAGCTTTCCGGATGATATATAATTAAACTCGCAAGAAAACATCTTTGCCTGAAGAATAGACAAAGGGGGGTGGTATAATGGAAAGCAAAAAACTCTACCGTTCCCGGGATAACGTAATGATTGCCGGAGTTTTAGGCGGCATTGCCGAATACTTGGGCCTTGACCCGACAATAATGCGTTTGCTGTATGTTTTTTTGACGCTGTTTACGGCACTGTTTCCCGGTTTGATTTTTTATGCGGCTGCCGCATTTATTATGCCCCGGCAGTAATAGGGAAGGGAACTGATTATACTTTCCTCTTTTTTACCGCTGAATTTCCGGTCTTGCCCGTCAGGACCGGCAACAGGCAGCGTACCGTTACGGCGCATAAAACAATTATGCCGCCGTACAGCGCCCGCGGGCCCGGTACTTCAGCCAGAAAAATAAAAACCCAGAGCGGATTAAGAAGCGGTTCGATGACTGGAATGAGAACGGCGTCAAGTGCGCTGACATACTTGATTGCTATGCAGTACAAGGCATACGGTATACCAAGCTGAAAAATCCCCAGGGCAATCAGGGCAGCCCAGCCGGAAGCCTCCAGGGAAGGCTGTCGGATTACAGTAAAAATGCTGACCAGGAATGCCAGAAGGTTGCCCAGCAGTACCGATTCCAGCGGAAAACCGCCCTTTTGTTTACGCAAAAGCAGAGCAAAGGCCCCGAAGCTGATGCCGCTGAGAATACCGTAAATATTGCCGATCATATTGCCGGTTGTCAATTCGTCCAGAAAAAAAAGAATGATCCCGCCCATGACGAAGAATACAGTCAGCCAGTCGGCTGGGGTTATGCGCTCCTTTAAAAACCAGGCGCTGAAGAGGGCTACATATACAGGCGCCGTATACTGCAGCACAATTGCATTTGCCGCGGTGGTCATTTTTGTGGCCATAACCAGGGTAATTACGGTAACCGCATAGGCAACTGCTGCGCCAAGCTGTTCATATGACCCGTTCCAGACGGGTTTTTTTATTATAATCAGAAAGACTGCGACAGCTATGGCGCTGCGCACCCCGGCAATGGCTAAAGGATGCCAGGGGACAAGCTTTATTAAGATTCCCGCACTGCTCCACATTACGGCGGCTGCCACAAGCAGCATAACTGCTTTGCCGCGACTTAAGCTAAGCTGTTTTCTTTTCATTTCCTAATTCCTTTATACTAATTTGCGCATGGCGGAGACCGTTTGCCCGGCCAATACGGCAAAATCCTCTGTATGCATGTAAGTGTGGGCATGCCGGTCGAAAAGAATATTACCGCCCGGCGGCAGCTCATTGTCCCCGTACCACAGGATAAAGAGCAGTGGTATGCGCGGCAATACGGGGATAATGCAGGAAAGGTCGCCGTGTGAGGACAGTTTTCCGTTCAGGCGCCCGGCAACGGCTGTCAATGCGGTTGGTTGTGTGCCGAAGGCCTTAACGAAGGGAATAATAGCCCGCTTTTGAAAGGCGCTGGTGTAGACAGCTCCGCTTGGTAATTCCCTAAATGTGATCCATTCTCCGGATAAGGGCGCGCCGCTGGCGTTGCTTAAGTAATGCAGCAGTAAAACGGTGGTAGTGGCGTCGGCCTCCTGTTGCTTTGTGTCGGTTGCAGAGCCGTCGGGATAACTGACTGTATATGTCCGGCCTAAAAAAGGCACCGTAAAACTTTCCGTGGCGGGTGAAAAATAGCAGTCGCTCTGTTCAGCCATCCGGAGCGGCTCCTGCTTGGCAAATTTTTCCCGTGATAATTGCAGGGTATAATCCATATTGTAGGGACTTCTTTTCATTTAATTGCCTCCGATCAGTGCTTTTGCCGACTTTGCTTTATTATATCAAAAGCGGCTGTCGTGTAGCAATGCGCTGTAATTCTAAAAATGCGTTCAAGAGTTTATGAAAAGTTTATGCACATTTGGAAGGTATTGCAGGCAAAAAAGAGAAATATATGTTGGTACGAATCATTAAGCCGGAGAGAGTAAAGATGCATTATTTGTTAACCTTTACCGTCGGATTTCTAATCGTATATTTTTTAACACCGTGGTTAAAAGACTTATCTTGCAAAACCGGATTTGTTGACAGGCCGACAAAAAGAAAAGATCATGCAATACCTGTTCCGTTATTGGGCGGAGTCGGTATTTTTTTCGGTTTTATATGTGGGTATGCAATCTGTGTCAGGCAGCTTTATCAAGAGGTTTTTTCAGTATTTATTGCTTCGCTTCTGGTATTTGCCATAAGCCTCTTGGATGACTGGTACAAAACAAAGGGAAAAGAGTTTCCTGTCCTGCCAAGATTCCTTGTCCATGTGACGGCGGCGGTAATAGTCTATAATGCGGGTATAGTATTCCGGGGTTTTTCAAATCCCTTCACCCAGCAGTATATAATACTGCCCGTTTGGCTGCAGTTTATCTTGACGGTAACCTGGATCTTTGGCGTTACAACTGTCATCAACTGGTCGGACGGCATGGACGGGCTTGCGGGAAGCCTGACAGCTATCTCGGGTTCCACGTTGTTTGTGGTTGCCATGGCCAAAGGACAGACCCAGTCGGCACTGGTATCGGTTTTGCTTGTTGCCGTAGTGCTGGCATTTCTAAAATACAACAGGCATCCGGCGCAGATTTTTATGGGTGATTCCGGCGCCAATTTCCTGGGGTTTATGCTGAGTATTATTGCCCTTGAGGGTGCTTTCAAGCATGCAACGGTGGTTTCCATATTTGTCCCTGTTTTGGCCCTTGGCGTCCCGATCTTTGACAATCTTTTCGTAGTTGTTAAAAGATTTCTTGACAGAAAGCCAATCTACCGGGCAGATAAAAATCAGATACATCACAGATTGCTGGATTCAGGGCTTAAGCCCAGGCAGGTATTGGCTTTTGTCTGTCTTGTCAATGTCTGCTTCAGCCTGCTTTCAATCATTATTCTGCTGTTAAATGTTTGAGAATTTACGGGATAAGAGAAAGCTCCCCGGCGCAAAAAGCCGGGGAGCTTTCTTGGTTTTACGCAGGAGCGTTGTCATAGGCCTGCATTGCTGCTGCGAGGCAGTCGGCCACGCCGTTAATTCCCACAGTCATCAATGTTGTCAGGATGGCGCCGCGCACTTCTTCGCGGGTTGCCCCTGCCTTCTTGGCAAATGCTGCATGTGCCGCCACTGAATCCACTGCACCACGGCTTGCCTGAATACCGATATATACCAGTTGGAATATTTTCTCATCAAGCCCGCAATGGTTTTGAAGCTTGCCTACAAAGTCAAAGAATGCCTGCATTGTTTCAGGTGACTCCTTGCCCCAAACATCAAAAAAATTGTTTTCCGCCATGGCTGTGATTCCTCCTGTTATTAATTTTCTAAGGCATGTCTATCACACATCGGGAGCAAAGTCAATCCCTTTTAAAAACACTGATTTCATGGGGATATCAGCCTGAAGCCGTGTTCATTGCCGCGCAGGGCGGCTTGCATGTTTTGTTCGTTGCGCCGTTTGCTCATCTGTTCCAGCTCTTTGAGCATTTCAGTAAAAACCCTTTGCCAGGAGAGGTTTAATTCTGCGGCTATTACGTTTTTTATAGCGGCAACAAACCGGTATTTCCACAAAGTAAAGCCGGGGTTGTATGTTAACACAAAGGCGCAGAGCCTGCCCAGGTCTTCTTCAGGGGAACCTGCCCGGCATTCTTCAAAATCTAGACCGTAAATACATTCACTGAGTATAAAATTGCGCAGGTTGACATCACCAAGAATCATGCTGTGCCCGTATGCCCGGTGCAAGGCCTGATAAGCGTCCTGCAGCCAGCTGGCTAAAGCGGTTAACAGGCCGGTTGTTCCAGCAACAGGAGCAGCTGTCTGTTCGCTTTTTTCGAGCCAGGCTAAAAGAGTTTCTCCCTGAATATATTCCATAATTATACAGTGATTCGTACTGTAAATAATTCCGGGCACGGCAAGCCCGGAGGAAGAAAGTATTTTCAGGACTTTCGCTTCTTTGCGGCAGCGCCGCGGTGAGGAAAAATGCTTTACGACCCATTTTTTAAGGTTATTTTTGGCATCACAAAAAGAATAAAGGGCCACTTCATTTTTTTTACTGTAAAAGCGTTTTTCGAGCTGATAGGAAACAATATTGAATTTCTTGCAGAATTCAAGCTCAAACATTCCAATCTTCCTTACAGTTTCCCCTTGATTGTAACGGTGATTTCCCCGTTTTCCCGGTAGCCGTCCAGTTCTTTGACAACACCGGTGACGGCATTATAGAGGATCTTCTGGACAAAGGGAACTATGGGAATCTCACGGCCGTCAATCTGCAAAGCAATACGCCCGTCGGAAATCCTGCAATCTTCACGGGCAGCCTTGCCGGCAAGAATTCTTTCCGTTAACTGCGTGCAGGTATAACCGCAGGCAGAACAGCATTCGTCTGCAACATCCGGCAGGCGCTCGAATACTTTCTCAATAACCAAATCTACCAGGCGTTCACACTCGGTAATGGCACTGATAACGGGAAGACCTTTATATTCCCGCATTGAGTTGGCCAATTTGCCGGAAATGGCAAAGACCGTACCATCCAGGCGCTCATCCACTTCCTCCGTATTATGGGCAGTTATAATTTTGGGCGCACAGGTATCTGTAACTCCTTCCAAAACCACATAGTCAAAGTCGTAGTGTCTCATTATTTCCGGGAGTTTCAACCGCCGGTCATACAGGATATCTGTCTCGTAATTGCCGCGTGCCGTTACCAGCTGTGAGCCGGCCTTGCGGTGCCTGTCGGTATTGGAGCCGGGAGTGTCAATGGCGAAGGCTTCAAAATGAATTTCCTTGACAGAGCCGACTGTATAGCGTCTTTTGCGCAGTTCCCGAATTATATTTTCAATCGTTGTGGTTTTCCCCGATTTGGTTATGCCAATTACAGAAAACAATTTCACAGCTACTGCCTCCTTAACCTGCTTTTAATGCCGTAAAGACAATGGCAAGAAAAATAATGGTGCAAAGGGCCATCACCTGGTAGTCTTGCGTACGGAAATGCAAAACCCGCAGGCTGGTTCTTCTGGGGTAGGCGCGAAAAGCCCGCATTTCCATGGCAACGGATAAATCCTGAGACTTCATGAACACGCTGAAAAGCATGGGCGACAGCAGGTACGAATAAGTTTTAAGCCTTTTAAGAAAGGGAACCTGCTTCAGGTTAATACCGCGCAGCTGAATGGCTGTCATGATATCGTTTACTTCATCGCGCAGTATGGGGAAAAAACGAATGGCAACGGTTACCATAAAAGCGATTTCATAAGGAACTTTACACTGTATAAGTCCCTGGATAATTTCCCGGGGATTGGATGTGGTCATAATAGCCGCCGAAGAAAGAATAATAAAAAACCGCAGCATCGTCTGTATACCCCGGGTGAGGCCAATATCGCTTAAAATAACGAGCTCCCCGGCTTGCAGCAGCGGTTGGCCTCCTTTTGTAAAAATACTTTGAACGAAAACTATGGCGATGAAAATGGCAATAAGTCTTTTCAGTTTCCCCAGCAAGTCCACTATGCTGCCGCCGGCAAATGCCAGCGCCGCCACCGCCAAAAGCAGGACCAAAAGCAGCAGGTAAATGTTTGTGAGAAAAACAGCCAGGCTTGAGATGGCCAAAACCATGAATAATTTTGTCCGGGGGTCCAAAGACACTTTACCCGCCATCTCTTGCACCACCCCCGGCTACTATAATGATCCGGTCGGCATGCTTTTCTACAAATCTTTCATCATGACTGATAATTACCATGCCGGTGCCGCGCTTTTTCAATTCCCTGATGATCTCAGACAATCTCTCTTTTCTTTCAACATCCAGGCCCGTTGTCGGTTCATCCAGTATTAAAAAGGAGGGATTGTTCATTAAAACGGTAGCCAGGGCCAAGCGCTGCTTTTCGCCGCGGCTTAACTGAAAGGGGAAGGAATCTGCCACTTCCTGCAGTTGAAATCGCACAAGCGCCACCTCGACCCTCTGCTCAATAACTTCTTTTTCAATGCCCTTGAGTTCCATGACAAAGGCAAGCTCATCTCTTACCGTTGCCGCAAAAATTTGTCTTTCGGGTTCTTGAAATAAATAACCTACTTTTGTGCCAACCTGGTAAAGTTTCGCCTGTTTTGTATTCAGCTTGTCAACAAACACATCGCCCAGGGTGGGTTTGAGGATGCCTGTCATCAGTTTGCCCAAAGTGGTTTTGCCTCCGCCGTTGGGGCCGACCATGAAGGTGCATTTTTTACTTTCTATATGCAGGTTGATATCCTTTAAAATCCAGTTGCCCCGGGGATAGCGGAAGCTGACAGCATTTAGTGCAATCATCATTTTCATCCTTTCAGCTACAAGAGCTGACCGTTAAAGGGGGCAAGCCGGCCGTCCCTTAAGACTAAAACCCTGTCGGCAAGAGCAAGATTCTCAAAATCGTGTTCAACCATAATAATGGTTTTGCCTTCTTCCTTTAATTTCAGTATCATGTCCCGGACCATTTTTTTGCCGGCACTGTCAATCTGCGACATGGCTTCGTCAAAAATAAGAATTTCCGGCTGCAGGCTTAAAACAGCCGCCAGAGCTATGAGCTGGCGCTGGCCGCCGGAAAGCTGCTGCGGCCCGGCATGGCGAAACTCCTGCATGCCAACTGTTTTCAATGTTTCCGTGACCCTGCGTTCAATTTCGCTCCTGGGAACACATAAGTTTTCCGGGCCGAAAGCAATTTCATCTTCCACACTGAATGAAAAAAGCTGGTTATCGGGATTTTGGAAAACTATGCCGAGCATCGTAGCAATTTGCGGCAGCGTTAAATCACGGGTATTTTTACCGTTTATATAGACATTGCCTGTCATCAGGCCGTTGTAGACATGGGGAATAATCCCGCATAAACAGTAGCAGAGCGTAGATTTCCCGGCTCCACTTAAACCGGCAACGGCTAAAATTTCCCCTTTATCCACCGTCAGGTCAATATTTTGCAAAATAATTTTGGAATTCTGCCTGTATTGAAAGGAGAGATTTTCTGCTTTGATGGGTATCACTTAATTTCTATCTCCATTAAGAATTTATTCCAGCGCTGGCCGAACTCATCTTGCCTGATGACAATCTGGTAAGGGCCGGAACCGCCTTCCTCTTTTGTCCCCAAGTCTTTGCCGTCCCGCTTGTAAACGACATAAACATTGTCGTTTGCCAATACTTCTTCCATGGAAAGCGCCACTGTGTATCCGTCAATGGCTTTGGTGATAACCTGGGTTTTGCCTGTGGTTTCAATTCCCTTTTTTTCAAGGATATCCTTCAACTCCACGCCGGTATAGGACGTATCTACCGGCGGTTTGCCGCTGCTCCTCAGCACTGCCGGAAATTCAACTTCCTCCAGTTCCTGAATTTCCGTAAAGCTGACTTCATATTCTGTTCCGTCGGCGACTATGGTTATGATCGCATTTTCCTGGCTTAATTTTTTGTCTTTTAGTCCTTCCCTGTTTAAAAATGCAAACACACCTACAATCACAATCAGCAGTATGAGAATAATCGCAACTTTTTTCATCGGCTTTGACCTCCTTCTGCCGTGATATAAGGTACAATCAGGTCTTCATACCTGAATTGTCCGTGTCCTCCGGCATCCCCTTCCGCATGCATGCCGTGATCCGCCACAATAATAACCTTCCCGCTCCAGTCTTCCACCAGTTCCCGCACATATCCGTCTACAATCTTGATTTGCCCAAGCGTTTTTGGGCTAATGTCCCCGTAGCTGTGGCCTGCATCATCGATGCTGTGGAAGTGGACCAGCAGCAAATCATAGTTTTCCTGCAAGCTTTTTTGAGCGGCAGCAAAAATCTCGTCGTCGGTAGAGCCGTCATTATTTTCATCTATGTTAAGTTGAGGTTCTGTTTCCGTGTTAAGAATTTTAATATGGCCTTCAATTAAAGCCGCTTTTTTGCCCCGCTCCGCAGCAGCGGCAAAGATCGAAGGGGCCTTTAAATCTTTATGCTCGCGGGAATAAACGCCGTTTTCCTCAGGTGTAGTTCCCGTAATCATGGCGGCAAAACCGGCATTGGTTACAGGCCGGTAAACGGACAAAGCCGGTTCCGACGGCGGAAGTCCGGCTATGAAGGGAGCGAAACCCTCGCTTGTGGCTTTAAGATACTGGTGGTACCCGAACCCGTCAAGAAAAAGTACCAGCACTTTTTCACCGCGCTCTAAATAGTAAAGTGAATCATGGTAAAGATCTGTTATGCTGCGGGCCGGAGGATTGATGATTATTCCGGCCAGTCAGTTATACCGCCTTTTCTGTTTGCAGGAACATAATCAAATCTATTCTCTGTTAGCTGGAGATAGCCTGACGTATCAATATAAGCATATTCACCCCAGCGCCCCATGGCGATGAGCCTTTTCACGTCCTGCCCCTGCAGGAGGTCCCGGAGGGCAAACATTTTCCTGCGAGAATAAATTGAGACGCTGTACTCCTCACCGGCGTGGGAGACGGTAGAAGTTCCTTCATAGTAGGGGACAATCGGCATTGTCTCACGGTAAATGCCGCCCGGCATCAGCGTACGCAGGTTCTCTGTCTGTGTGGTTATGTTGACACCGTATTCCACAAGCGGCTCTCTTGCCATAATAATTATCTCCGCAAGCATTTTTATGTTGCTGCTGACCGGGTGATTGATATTAATGGCTTCCCAGCCGTTTTGGGATGTAAAGGCAAGATGGCAGCCCGTAAGATTGTCACCGCTGAATTCGGCGCTGAGCCCGTCACTGCCGACAAGCAAAATATCAAAGGCCGAAGTCAAGGGCTCTGCTTGCTGTACAACACCGGCAAGGGGAATACCCTGAAAGTATTCCCCTTTGTAGTTGAATTTTACCTGTGCAAACGTGCCGTCGCTGCGCAGCGCAAACGGATTTTGTACGTCACCGCTCACTAAACATGCAGGCATATACCCGCCGGCCTTCTGCTCGGACGAAATTTTCTGCAAGGCCGGCTGCCCAAAATACCCTATGAGTATACCGGCTATTAGCAGGATAACCAATTTAAGGGGGCTTTTTTGCAGCATTATTATCCTCCCCTGCCGATTCTACTGCGCAGGCGGATCACGCCATAGGCAATAATGCCGCCCAGGCCGCCGGACAGGGCGGCACTGGCCACGCTTAAAATCAGGGGTATCCAAGGCAACCTGAAGAAAACAAAGTTTACCAAAACGGTACCGCTGGCATTGGCTGCAATGCCGGCGGCAAAACAGCAGGTTATACTGTTGCTTCTGTAACGCCAAAGCAGCATTACCAGGTCGACTGCCACCCCCGGCAGCAAATATGTTGCCAGACTGAGAATTCCATGGGTGCCGTATATCCCCAGTGCTGTAACCATGACGGCCTGAACGGCCGCCGTGAGCGTGCCTGCCCCCGGCTTTGCCACCAGACCTGCTCCCATCACAAGCCACATCATGTAAAAGCCGCCTGCAATCACACCTCCGGGTATAAAGAGAGGACCGGTTATGATGTGTGTTAAGGGGACAATAACAGGTTTGGTTGCAATGCCCAGGCAGGCCATCAGCGCAAGCAGAATCAGATCAAATGTTGAAAAGCGACTTAACAGTCGTCTGAGCATTCTGCTCACCTGTTACCGGACAATCAGTCTGGTGACATTCTTTATCCAGAGATTGCCCGGCTCCCCTGTAGGTACAGCCTGGACAGGGCCGCTTTCTTCATCAAGCGGCTCTCCGTTTAACTTCAGTCCCAAAAGAGTTTCTTCACGGTTGATAATTTCCAGTGAATATTCCTGGGAATAGCCGTCGGCTGCTTCCACAATCACACTTTGATAATCTTTGGCACCCAGCGATTCCAAAACATCTTTCAAAGCTACGCCTTCCCAGTTTTGTTTCTGTTCGGAACCGTCTTTCTTGGTGAGTACGGCTTCAACTTTCCTTGTGGTTAGTTTTGCAGCATCAAGATTGGTAAACTCGATTGCGCCGTCATCTATACCCTCAACAGTAATGCTCCAACTAACCGACTCATCATTCTCTAAATTCGAATTGGAATTAGAATTATTTGACCCGCACCCCATTACCATAGCAGCCACAAGCAGAACAACAAAAAGCAACGACAGTTTTTTCATTTTTCTTCCTCCCCACTCTTATTCTACTTCTACAGCCTCGATTGACAGGAGGCCTTTTATATGAGTATTTTTGGGCAGTCCGGCAAAAAATACATTGATTTCACCGTTTTCACTTGTATACAAAATTCCCTTTTCCATATCTGCCGCTTCAATTTCAACGGCGTACCCGTCAATTGCAGTAAACAAATACTTGCTGCTTTGGGACATGTTTACTTCAGCCATAACTTCGGCTACGGCAATCCCCTCTTTATCTTCCAACTGTTTCGAAGTAAAGTAGGAATATCCTTCTTCCACGGAGAAATAGCCCACATCGGCACAGGAGAGCCAGAGGCACTGCTTTCACTGCCAACCGGCAATAAAATAAACTGGAAATGCCCCTTCCCACAGAGAAGAGGCATTAATACCGCAGTCAGCGGAAATGGCTTTAACCTCACTCCTTTCCCATGGGAGACTATATCGTTTCCAATATAACCCTGTCGGTTTACAATCATGGGCCGCCTTTAGACAGGCCTTTAGAATTGCAAACTCGGAGCGGATATCCTATATATTTTGCTAGCATAACGATAACGTTTAACAGCGGTTTTGTCAAGTTTGCAGCGGCTGAAAGAAACCGGTGAAATTCTGCTTTGCCGGCTGTACAGGCGACAAAAAACACAATATTTGCCGGGTTGCAGGAAAGACCGGGTATTTAAGCGGCGAAAGCCGGTATTGAAAGCCGCCTGCTTAAAATTATCCGTATAAGGTTAAAAACACTGCCGGTGCGGGCCGGTTTGGAAAGGAGTAAAAATGCTACACTTTACTATTGTGGCAGTGGGAAAAATTAAAGAAGACTACCTGTGCATAGGGATTGCCGAATACCAAAAAAGATTAACTCCTTATGTGAAGCTCAAGATTATCGAGCTTCCTGATTTTCCTTTGGCAAAAGATTCCTTCGGGGCAAAGGAAAAAGAAGGAGAAAGGATACTGAAAGCACTAAAGGATAGTGCCTCTGTATGTGTTTTGGATCCAAAAGGGAAGAGGATTACTTCCGAGGAGTTTGCAGAATGGCTCGGCGAGTGTGAAATGAGCGGCAAAGAAGTGTTTCTGGTTATCGGCGGCGCCGCAGGACTGGCGCAAAAGGTTTTGGCGAGAGCGGATGCTGTTTTTTCCTTTTCCGACCTGACTTTTCCTCACCAGTTATTCAGGCTCATCCTGCTTGAACAGCTTTACAGGGGCTTTAAAATACTGCGGGGCGAGCCGTATCATAAATAATTACGGTTATTTTGTTATAGACTCGATTGAGCAGATTTTAACAAAAGAGTGTGAAAAAAGTGCTTGCAAAGAGAAAATGTCTGTGGTAATATCATGGTAATTTAAGACAAAAAATTGAAGGACAACAAACTGTTGATTGAGAAGAGTACATATCTTGCGTTTCCTTCCAGAGAGCTGCAGGCGGTGGGATTGCAGCAGGAAAGCCGGTATGGAATGGGCTCATAAAGGCGGGAGGAAAGGTCTTTTGACTGAGTAATGCCCGACGGGATTTCCGCCCGTTATCAAGGGAATACGTATGTTAGTACGTAATATGAGTGGGTGTTTTGCACCAATTTAGGTGGTACCGCAGGAGCATTTGGCTTTTGTCCTATAGTAGAGGATAAAAGCCTTTTTAGTTTAACAGGGGGTGTTTTTTTGAGAAAAGGAAGATTTGGTCCCTACGGCGGCCAGTATATACCTGAAACTTTAATGAATGCCGTAGGAGAGTTGGAAAAGGAATACGAGAGGTTAAAAAAAGATCCCGATTTTCAGGCTGAACTGGAGCACCTGCTGAAACATTATGCAGGCCGCCCTTCGCCTTTGTATTATGCCGGTAAAATGACAAGGGACCTTGGCGGAGCAAAAGTCTATTTAAAGCGCGAAGACCTTAATCATACCGGGTCTCATAAAATCAACAATGTCCTGGGTCAGGCGCTGCTGGCCAAGAAAATGGGGAAAAAACGCTTAATTGCCGAAACCGGGGCGGGGCAGCACGGCGTTGCCACGGCGACGGCGGCTGCTCTAATGGACATGGAATGCGATATTTATATGGGCAAAGAAGACATGGAGCGCCAGGCTTTAAATGTATTTCGCATGGAACTGCTTAACGCCCGGGTCCACCCGGTGACAACGGGGACTATGACCTTAAAGGACGCTGTTAATGAAACGCTGCGGGAATGGGCATCCCGGATGGATGATACGCATTATGTTCTGGGGTCTGTGATGGGACCGCATCCCTTCCCGACCATTGTCAGGGACTTTCAGAAAGTGATAGGCAAAGAAATTAAAGCACAGCTGCTGGAAGCGGAGGGGAGGCTTCCCGATGCAATTTTTGCCTGTGTGGGCGGCGGCAGCAATGCCATTGGTGCCTTCTATGAATTTATTGAAGACACCGGCGTCCGCCTGATCGGCTGTGAAGCCGCCGGGCTGGGAATTGATACACCGCAGAATGCGGCAACCATTGCCACCGGTGCGGTTGGTGTTTTCCACGGCATGAAGTCTTATTTTTGTCAGGATGAAGACGGCCAGATTGCGCCTGTCTATTCCATATCGGCAGGTCTTGATTATCCGGGGATCGGGCCGGAGCACGCCCTGCTCCATGATACCGGCAGGGCTGAATATTATGCCGTTACCGATGAGGAAGCCGTTTCGGCCTTTGAATACCTCTCCCATACAGAGGGCATCATTCCTGCCATTGAAAGCGCCCACGCCGTTGCCTGTGCGCTGAAAATAATACCGGATATGTCAAAGGAACAGATTGCAGTCATTAACATCTCCGGCAGGGGCGACAAAGATGTGGCTGCCATAGCCAGATATAAAGGGGTTGAACTGTATGAGTAGAATAGCCCGTGCTTTTCAGAACAATAAAGCTTTTATTGCCTTTATTACAGGAGGTGATCCGGACCTTGAAACTACGGAGAGGCTGGTGCCGGCGATGGCGGAAGCAGGGGCGGATATAATCGAAATCGGCATTCCGTTTTCCGATCCCGTTGCCGAAGGCGCGGTTATTCAGGAAGCGAATGAACGTGCTCTGAAAGCCGGCTGCACAATAGACAAATTGTTTGCCGCCGTTGCGCGAATTCGCCGTAGGACGCAGGTTCCGCTGCTTTTTATGACCTATCTGAACCCCGTTCTTGCGTACGGAAAAGAAAAGTTTATGCGGCGCTGCCGGGAGTGTGGCATTGACGGCCTCATTGTTCCGGATATGCCCTATGAAGAACGGGGTGAACTGGACGGTGCCTGTAAGGAGTATGGGATTGATTTGCTTTCCATGATTGCTCCCACTTCAGCAGAGAGAATAAAAATGATAGCAGCGGATGCAAAGGGATTTCTCTATTGTGTTTCTTCGCTGGGTGTAACCGGAGTACGCGAAAGGATTGAAACGGATTTGGCGGCTCTGATTGACAAGGCCAGAACTGTTACAACGGTTCCCAGCGCAGTCGGTTTTGGCATTTCCACGCCAAAGCAGGCCGCAGGCCTTGCAAAAATTGCGGACGGTGTGATTGTCGGCAGTGCCATTGTGCAGTTAATTGCCCAATTTGGCAGGCAAAGCGTTAAAACTGTTTGCGAGTATGTGGGCATTATGAAAAGAAGTATCTCTGTAATGACAGGAGGTTAAAAAACATGTATAAAACAATTTTAGGCAAAGCCACAACCCATCAGGAACTGGTTGAACAGGAGATTAGCGAGTTGATTCGTTCCATTAATAATGATGAAATCAGCGATGTCCAGATAGCTGCCTTTCAGGTGGCGCTGCTGATGAAAGGTGCAACACTTAAGGAAATCTCCTATATTGCCCGGGCCATGCGTGAAAACTGCGTGCCCCTTAGACCGCGTGTGCAGGAAGATTTAATGGATACCTGCGGCACCGGCGGCGGGTTAAGCACCTTCAATATTTCTACGGCTACAGCCATTGTGGCTGCAGCGGCCGGCATACCCATTGCCAAACACGGCAGCCGCTCCATTGCCAGCCTGTCCGGCAGTGCCGATGTCCTGGAAGCATTGGGCGTCAATATTAACCTGACGCCGCCCCAGGTGGAAAGAATGATTGAAGAAATCGGCATAGCTTTTATTTACGCCCCTTTGTTTCACCCGGTAATGTGCAAGGTACTGCCCGCCGAGTCGGAGCTGGGCATAAAAACAATTTTCTACAGTATTATCGGCCCCTTGATTAATCCTGCCTTTGCTCCCAGGCACCTGCTGGGTGTTTACAAGCCTGAACTGCTGGATACCGTTTCCTTTGTGGCCAAGGAGCTTGGGTATACCAGAGCCATGTTTGTCCACGGCATAGACGGGCTGGATGAAATTTCCCTGCTTGGCCCGACACGAATTAATGAATTAAAAAACGGAGTTATTACAACCTATGAAATTAAACCCGAAGATTTCGGGTTGGAGCGCTGTTCACTGGCAGAAATCAAGACAGGAACGCCCGAGGAAAATGCGGCTACCATCCGCGGAGTTCTTGCAGGCAAAATAAAAGGCCCCCGGCGCACAGCCATTGTGCTTAATGCGGCAGGAGCACTGGTCGTCGGCGGTAAAGCGGACGGCTTTAAAGAGGGGATAAAACTTGCCGGTGAATTGATTGACAGCAAAGCGGCCGAAAAGAAACTGGCGCAACTGCGCGAAATGTCCAATTCCTTCACGGAGCAATGAGATGAGCTTTATTGCTGCACTTCTGCAAAGAAAAAAAGCAGGTTTTATCCCCGTAATTCCGGATATAAAATGCGTTTCGCCCAAGGAGGGAGAGCTGCTCCGGGGCAGGGATCCCGTGCAATTGGCAAAGGAACTGGCTGCCGCCGGCGCCCCCGCACTGTCCGTTGTTACGGAGCAGAATAATTTCGGCGGCAGCTGCGCTCTTTTGGAAAGTATTGCCAAAGCTGTGGAACTGCCCGTGCTGCGCAAAGATTTTATCAGAGAAGTGGACGACATAAAAAAAACACGGGATATGGGCGCCCGGGCGGTACTGATTATCTGTGCCATGCTGCCGCCGGCCGTGCTCGTTAAACTGTATGAAGAGGCTCTGCGAATCGGCCTGGAAGCTCTGGTGGAAACACATGCCAAGGAGGAACTGCTTTTTGCCGGGCAGCTGGGAGCAAAACTTGTCGGGATTAACAACCGCAACATCGTCGGGCTTGAACTCGACAACGGCGGCGTTTCACTTACGCAAAGCCTAATTGCCCATAAGCCAAAGGGAGCCGTGCTGATCAGTGAAAGCGGTATCCGGACGCCCGCAGAGGCTCGGGCGGCAATCAGTGCCGGCGCCGATGCCGTATTGGTCGGCACAGCTATTTTGCAGGCCCCTGATGCTGCCAAATGTTTCCGGAGTTTCAGCAAAGGACGGGAGGGAAAGGGCAGTGAGCGGTATCCGGGTTAAAATATGCGGGCTGAAACGGAAAAAAGATGTGGAAAACTGCCTGGAGCTAAAAGTAGATATTCTGGGTTTTGTAGTGGAATACCCCCTGCACGTGCCCTGGAACCTCCGGCGGGACGAAGCGGCGGCTCTGGTCCGGATGGTGCACCCGCCGCAGCAAAGCTGTATTGTAACGGGAGGAACTCCGGATAAGATTATCGACCTTGCGCTTTATCTGCGTCCTTCCCTGGTACAGCTGCATTACCGGGAAACCATTGAAGAAACGGTGCGAATTGCCGCTGAACTGCAGAAACACCACATTGGCGTAATCAAAGCAATCCCCCCTGCAAAAGAAGAGCGAATCAGCCAGTTTGGCACTGCCGACATCAAAGCCGTTGTAAAAATGCTCTGTCAGACCGGCATCCGTGCTTTGCTTGTTGATCCCCGCATGCCGGCCAATGCTTCCGCGGCCGGCATGCGGCCGGACATTTCCCTTTGCAGAAAAATCATCGGTCTTTCGTCAAAACCTATAATTATTGCCGGTGGGATTAATGCCGAAAACGTTGCGGCTATAATCCGGCAAACCGGTGCCTGCTGCATTGATGTTATGACAGGCGTGGAAAGGCGCCCGGGTGTCAAAGACAAGAATTTGCTGATCAGGCTACTGGAAGCGAGCCGCCGCCCTTTCTTGCTCGTTTCCGGGTTTCCATTTTACGAGGAACGGCGCAATCTGCAGATATAGCCTACGGAAAAGGCCGCAATTAACAGGAAGTTTGTGAACAGTAAAACAGCATCACTGTCAAGCCGGTTCGTGAAAACCCCGCATATACGCGCCCCGAGATTTATGACCGGCAGCACATATACCTGTACGAACGAACCTAGACATCTTACCCATCCACCGGACAGGCGGGCGGCGGGTTCAAGCCAGTGAAAGAACCAGACATACAGGATACAGACTGTGATGCTCAACGAATTGCCCAAAAGGAAACTGTAAATTTTCTTCATCTTTAACCTGGCAAACAGAGAGCCCACCCAAACCCAAAAAATCAGAAATAAAATGGCAATGGGTAAATACCATTTTAAAAGTTGATAACCAGCCGTCACTAACCTGTCCATTAACAGCCCGACAAGAAAGGGCAGCAAAACCAGCGGCAGTATAAACCAAAGTTTCTTCATAATTCTTCCTCCCCCGATACTTGCGCAAACAATATACTTTCTCCTTAGGCACTTAATACAATATATGAAAGAGCAAGTCAACCCCTGTTCAGGATAATAATTCCATAGGTTATGCTGCTGCAACCGCCCCGGAATATCCGACGGGGAGAGGCAGCACTCCGGCATATATATTTGTCGATTCTGCGTGGATAAAGGGAATTGCAGGAAATAGGTCGAAAAAAGTAAATAATCGGTTATAATTACTGTAATACCATGCCATTTAAAGGAGCTATGGCAGAATGAAGCCCATTGCTTTTATCGACTTGGAAGTAAATCCGGGTACAGGCAGTGTTCTGGATATTGGCTGTATTATTAATAATTCAGAGGGTATTTTTCATTCTAAATCCATGGCGAAACTTGCCGGATTCCTGAATGGTGCAGATTATTTATGCGGGCATAATATTGTTAATCATGACTTAAAATACATCCGGGATGTTATAGAAAAAGCGAAGATAGCACCTGGGAACATCATTGATACACTGTATTTCTCGGCCTTGCTGTTCCCCTGCAAACCCTACCATGCCTTGTTAAAAGATGAAAAACTGCAGACCGGCGAACTGAATAACCCCGTTAATGATGCATCAAAAACAAAGGGAGCTTTTCTTTGATGAAGTCAATGCTTTTTATGGTTTGGCAGATTCGTTAAAGAAGATCTTTTTTTTGTTGTTAAAAGACAAGCCCGGTTTCAGCGGGTTTTTTAAGTATATTGATTACAGTTTGCCGCCGGAGGACCCGGTACCGCTCATCAAGGCCCATTTTGCAGGAGAAATATGCGGAAATGCAGATTTAATCAGCATGGTAAAAAAGTATCCTGTGCCTCTGGCTTACTGCCTTGCTGTAATCAATGTAAAAGATCGTTATTCCGTTACGCCGCCCTGGGTTTTAAAAAATTATCCGGAAACAGACCGGATAATGGATCTTTTGCGAAACTTCCCCTGCCTGAGCGGCTGCCCATATTGTGATAAAGCGCAGGACCCCCGCCGTGCTTTAAAATATTATTTTGGTTATGATTCTTACAGAACATTCGGCGGAGAACCCCTGCAGGAAAAGGCTGTTAGGGCAGCTATTGACAACAAGTCTCTATTGGCCGTCTTCCCCACGGGAGGCGGAAAATCCATTGCTTTTCAGGTTCCCGCCCTAATGAGCGGAGAGAACGTTAAAGGACTGACAGTTGTTATTTCTCCCCTGCAATCGTTAATGAAAGACCAGGTGGACAACCTGGAGAAAAGGGGAATAACAGAGGCTGTAACCATTAACGGTCTGCTGGATCCTATAGAACGGGCAAAAGCTATAGAGAGGGTTCAGGACGGGTCGGCTTCTATTCTTTACATTTCTCCCGAATCACTGCGTTCGAGAACCATTGAGAAGATTTTGCTGGGTAGAAAGATCGTTCGTTTTGTAATTGATGAAGCCCACTGTTTTTCCGCCTGGGGGCATGATTTTCGCGTGGATTATTTATATATACGCGACTTTATTAAAAGACTGCAGGAAATGAAGAATCTTGCAGAAAGTATTCCGGTTTCCTGCTTTACGGCAACAGCCAAGCAGGCTGTAATCGCAGATATCCAGGCTTATTTTAAAGAGAAACTGGATTTAAACTTGGAAGTTTTCAGCTCCAGCATTGCCCGCACTAATCTGCGCTACCGGGTGATTGAAAAATCAAGCCAGGAGGACAAATATATTACCCTCAGAAAGTTGCTTCAAAGCAAGGAATGCCCAACCATTGTATATGTTTCGAGGGTCAGATTAGCTGAAGATCTGGCGCGCAGGCTTAGTGAGGACGGCTTTCCGGCAAAAGCATACCACGGTCAGATGGATAAGAAAGAGAGGACAGAAAACCAGGATGCCTTTATTACCGGAGAAATTTCTATTATTGTGGCTACTTCTGCTTTTGGTATGGGTGTGGATAAAAAGGATGTAGGTATGGTTATCCACTTTGAAATTCGATTCCCTGGAGAACTATGTCCAGGAAGCGGGGAGAGCCGGAAGAGATGAGAATATAACGGCAGACTGCTACATCCTGTACTGCGAGGAAGATTTAAACAAGCACTTTGTATTATTAAACCAGTCTAAATTAAATCTTTGGGAAATCCGGCAAATTTGGAAAGCCATTAAAGATATTACCCGTCTTCGCACCACAGTTTCCCAGTCTGCCCTGGAAATTGCCAGAAAAGCGGGCTGGGACGACAGTATCAGTGAAATAGAAACCCGGGTAAAGACAGCCATTGCCGCCCTGGAAAAGTCGGGGTATATAAAGCGCGGGCAAAACATGCCCAGGGTTTTTGCCAATAGCATCCTTTGCAGAAACGCCCAGGAAGCAATAGATAAAATTAATAACTCAAATCTGTTTGACGAGACTAATAAAGTACATGCCATCCGGATAATCAGGAGTCTCATAGCCAGCAGGAGCCGTAGCTGGGCGCAAGATGATGATGCAGAGTCGAGGGTGGATTACATTTCAGACCGGCTAGGCATTGAAAAGGCAAAGGTTATCGGAGTCCTTAACCTGCTTCGCCAGGCAGGGATTTTGGCAGACAGTAAAGACCTTACCGCTTATATAAAAAAGACAGAAAAGGCCAATCGTTCTTTGCAGGTTTTTAAATCCTTCAGCAGCATTGAAAAATATTTGGCTGAAGTGATAAAAGAAGAAGAGGCTACTTACAATATTAAAGAATGGAATGAAGACATAGAAAGCAATTGCTGTGAAAACGTTACCCCCAGCAAGATACGTGCGATACTGAATTACTGGACAATCAAAAAGATAATAAGATACAAAAAATTGGGGTTCTCCAAAAACCATATCCGGTTAATTTGTCTTGAAAAAAAAGAGAAACTAAAAGAGCGATTGCAGAAGCGGCAGGAACTGGCAAGGTTTATTATTGAGTATCTTTATTCACAAGCAAAGCAGGGAAAAGAAGATGACGGTGAAGAATTGCCGGTAGTTTTTTCTGTAAATGAATTAAAAAAGGCTTACGAGGAAAGTCAGAGCCTTTTCAAAATAGAAGTTAAGACTGCTGATATTGAAGATGCACTTTTTATTTGAGCAAAATTGAAGCTATCAAAATAGAAGGCGGTTTTCTGGTTATTTATAATCCTATGGTCATAGAAAGACTGGAGGATACAAGGAAAAATTACAAACAGGAAGATTACCGGCAGTTGGAGCGGTTTTATGAAAATAAAATACAGCAGGTTCATATCGTGGGTGAATATGTCCGAAAAATCCTGGATAACTACCGGGAAGCCCTGCAGTTTGTTGAAGATTATTTCCGCCTGAATTATAATTCCTTCCTGCGCAAGTATTTTAGGGGCAGAACGGAGGATATCCGGAGAAATATAACTCCCGGTAAGTTTAAACAATTATTCGGGGAGCTGTCTCCGACTCAATTAAGCATTATTAAGGACAACAAAAGTCAGTATATTTCAGTTCTGGCAGGACCGGGCAGCGGCAAAACCAGAGTGCTGGTGCATAAAATGGCTTCCCTTGTTCTAATGGAAATATCAAGCATGAGCAGCTGTTAATGTTGACTTTTTCCCGGGCGGCAGCTACTGTATTTAAAATGAGATTACGGAAGCTTATCGGCAGTGCAGCTAATTTTATTGAAATAAAAACTTTTCATTCCTTCTGTTTTGATTTGCTTGGCAGAGTCGGCAGTACTGAAAAATTTGACCGGGTAATAACAAGTGCTGTTGAGAAGATAAAAAACGGTGATGTGGAGCCCGGCAGAATAGCTAAATCGGTACTAATAATAGATGAAGCCCAGGATATGGACGAGCAGGTTTATGCTCTCCTGCAAGTACTAATGGATTACAATGAAGAAATGAGGGTAATTCGAGGATCCAGCGCCAAGTATTTGCAAAAGTTCATGGAAGAAAAAAAGGCAACTAAGTACGAGCTTTTGGAAAACTACCGCAGCAAAAGTAATCTGGTACATTTTACCAATCAGTTTACAGCCTTGATCAGGGGGCGCCTGAAAAAAATATAATCGTGCCCCATAGCCGCGAAAACGGGAGTATCCGGATTGTGCACTATGCAAACAATAATTTGCTTGCTCCTTTTGTGGAAGACCTTTCCCGCACAGACCTGGCGGGAAGCACTTGTGTGCTGACACAGACCAATGACGAAGCCTTGCAGGTAACGGGGATGCTGCTGGAACGAGGCATGCCGGCCAGTCTTATTCAGACGAATGACGGGTTTGATCTCTATGACCTTGTGGAACTGCGGTACTTCTTTAAAGAAGTATCCCTTGCTGCCAACACTCCGGTTATTGATAATGAAGTCTGGGAAAGGGCGGAAAAAGCTTTACTGAAACAATACGGGAAAAGCAGTCTTATTACTGTTTGTAAAAAAATTATTCGGGATTTTGCCGCTATTTACCCAAAAACCAAGTACCGCACAGATTTTGAGATGTTTATTAAGGAATCCAAACTGGAAGACTTTTATGCAGAATCACGGGAAACTATTTTAGTATCTACCATTCATAAAGCAAAGGGCAGGGAATTTGACAATGTCTTTCTTCTCTTGGAAAATTTCCAGCCGGACACGGAAGAAAAAAACGTCAGCTTTATGTGGCTATGACCCGGGCGAAAAATAACCTGACTGTTCATCTGAACGGCCGCTACTTAAATCATATCCGGACCGAAAATCTAATCTATACAAAAGATGATAATAAGTACGGAATGCCGGAAAAGCTGGCGGTGCAGTTGAGCCACCGTGATGTGTGGCTGGATTTTTTTATATCCCGGCAGCAGATTGTAAACAGCTTGCAAAGCGGTGACATCCTGTACTATAAAGACGGCCGGTGGCTGACGAAAGAGGGAATCAGGGTCTTTTATCCTTCCAAAAGCTTTACGGAAAAAATGGAGCGTATTATGAAAAACGGTTATATGCCTAAATTCGCCAAAGTAAGTTTCGTTGTTTTCTGGAAAAAGGAAGGAGAAGAAAAAGAAATAAAAATTATTCTTCCGGAAGTACATTTCCATAGGGAAAAGAGCTGAACTTGCTCTGGCAGTGCAGCTCTTTTTATATAACTTTTAAAACCTTCCGGAGGGCATAGGATATGCCTTCCTCAGCATTGCTGCGTGTAATGAAATTGGCGTGCCTTTTTACTTCTTCCCGGGCATTGCCCATGGCAACGGAATAAGTAAAACCCTGCAGCATTTCTATATCGTTTATGTCATCACCAAACACGGCCGCTTCATCTGGAGTGAGGTTGCAAATGTCAAGCAGCCTGTCAATAGCCAGCTTTTTGTTAACTCCTTTGGGGAGAATTTCAATGCTGCTAAAACCGCCCCTTTGCAGCAGAAACACATTGGCCTTGTCACCCACGGCTGTCCTGAGTTTTTCATACAGCGGCGGCAGCGGCGTCTGTGCAGAAAAGGCAAAAACCCGCACTGCCTGGTCATGGGGAAGAGCGGCGAGGGGAATCAGTTTATCTTTGGCCACTCCCCAGCCTTTTAATGCTTCTTCAGTCACTTCAAAGCGGAAAGAATGTTTTTCATCGGCCAGCTGCACCACTGTATTTACATCTTCATAGGCACTTATTGTTTCGACTGCCGTTTTAACTGCACTTTCCGGCAGATAGGTATAGAACTTTTGCTCATTGCACCAGATGCAGGCCCCGTTGTAGAAAACACCGCCATCGGCAATAAGGCGCGCTTCGGACTTGCTTAAATTAAGCATTTCGGCCAGCAGCGGCGGCCTTGCCGTTGCGGCAAATACTTTGATTCCTTTTGCCCTGCACTCTTTTAACGCAAGTTTTGTTTCTTCGGATATTTTCCCCTCCGGGGTTAAAAGCGTTCCGTCCATGTCAAAAAACAATGCTTTAATCATCTTCTCCCTCCGTTGGTATGACTTTTATGCCAAACTGCTTCCGAGAAAAGGACAGAAAGGAGCAGCCGGCCTCCTTTGTGAAAATCATAACATCATTTGCCAGAAAAAGCAAAAACAGTTTAGAGCTGTTTGCTTTTCCGTAAAGAAATCGGCAAATCCGGACAGGCAGAAGTCTTTGCAGAGGCAAAGCTTCTGCCTGTTTTTATAATACACAAACTTCTTATAGGGGCCAATGGGCCCTTAATAATTAACTATTGTATACTTTTAGAGGATTTAACCGTTTAATAAGTGAACGATAGAATGCATTCTATTAATTAACAGGCGAGGGGTGTAGATGGGTAATGAACTGGAGAAGCCGAGAAAATGTCGGTCATTTATAAATACCTTGTTAAGATAGGCTGCAGTCATGCCGATGTTGAAGATATTGTCCAGAGTACCTTTCTAAAAGCCTTTGTATATTTGGATGCAATCGATGCAGAGAAAATATCTTACTGGCTTTTTAAAGTAGCATTAAACCAGTACTACGATTTGTGCAGGAAAAAGCAAAAATTGCCGCTTGCTTCACTGCAAATTGAAAGTCTTGTCAATAATATGCAGGCAGAAGATTACCTCCCGGAAGATTATGTTTTGGACAATGAGAAAAGAAAACAAATTGAGCGGGTATTGCATTATTTAAATCAAGCCGGTAATAGGGAATGAGTAAAGATAGGTTTAATAAAAAATGTAAAGCATACTTGACATTTTATGCAAAGCAAACTATACTAAATATGTAAAGCATACTTTGCATTTCGGAGGTGTATCTTGAAAACAAGAATAGCAGAGTTGCGAAAAAAACATAAAATTACCCAGGAAGAATTGGCCATGGCAGTGGGAGTTACAAGGCAAACGATTACCTCTATAGAACGTGAAAAGTATACTGCGTCCTTGGTTTTGGCATACAAGATTGCAAAGTACTTTGGCACAACCATAGAGGACATATTTGATTTTTCCGAAGTGGAAGTGGAGGAGATTAAAAAATGATGGAATTTAAACAACAACTTAAAAGGCGGATTTATCTGGGAGGAATTTATTGTGTCGTTGTAGCCCTTTTGGTAATACTTTCCAGGATATTTGATGCAGAAAATATGGCCTTTGCATTTTCTTTGGGGTTTGCGATTGGCATTGAATTTGTTGCATTCTACTTTATCGCCAAGTACAGAGCCGCGTTAAGGGATGAAAAAAAACTCAAGCTCTTATATATCGAGGAAAATGACGAAAGGGAAAAACATATCAGTTATCAAATCGGCAGGACAGGGATTGTAATTATTCTTATCTCTCTTTCTGCCGCTATGCTGATTACAGTTCATATCAATCAAATTGTTTTTTTCACCCTGCTTGCAGCTACGCTATATACTGCAGTTATAATAGGCATCCTGAAGATCTTCTACAACAAAACAATATAGCGGGGCATCAAACTGCCAAAAAATGATCGCGGCAGCCCTGGGCATGGTTATGTCGTGTCCTTAAGCGGGCGGCCTGCTGCGGTCATTTTTTTTATAAGTATTGAAAGGAATCCTGAGGGGATAAGGGAAGTCATTACGTCTATAGAGATGAAAAGTGATATATTCATAGCAAGCAAAGACTTGATGATGTCTCTGTTTGCGGGCATTTGCTGTGTGGGAAGGGGGGAGAGATGAGCTTGGAGGATATTCTCATCAAACGGGCGGCCGCCGGAGATAAAGAAGTCTTTGAGCAGTTGGTGGATAAATACAAGGGATATGTGTTTGCGATTATTCTCAATCTTACAAAGGACGACTTTCATGCTGAAAATATTGCTCAGGAGGTATTCCTGCAGGTTTATCTCTCTTTACCCCGTTACCGGTTCGCAGGCTTTCGGACATGGCTGGGCCGAATTGCCGTCCGCAAAGCTATTGACTGGAAGAGAAAACAGCAGAGAATTCAGGCAAAGGAAAAGGCCGCTGCCTTGCGTGAGCAGCTGGCGCTGCAGGGAGAGCAAAACAGCATTGAAGAAACTATGCTGCAACAGGAGGATGCGGTAAGAATCAGAGTCCTCTGCCGGCAGCTGCCGGAAAGTTACCGGAGAGTAATAACAAAGTATTACTTCTCCGGAAAGAGCTGCCGGCAGATAGCCAGTGAAGAAGGCATAACCGTAAAAACGGTGGAGACCAGGCTGTACAGGGCCAGGCGGAAATTAAAAGAACGGTGGAAGGAGGATGAATGAATGAAACATTTTTCCCGGCAGGAATGGCTGGCCTTTGCCAAGGGGCAGGTAGAAGAAAAAAAGAATTTAAAAATGGAAAAGCACCTGCTGGTATGCAATAAATGCCTGGCAGAATATTTATCCTTTATTTCACCGCCGGATGAAGCTTTTGCCAACCGGAACATCAGCCCTAATTTTACTGCAGATGTAATGAAAAGCATCAATGCCTTGGAAAGCAGAAGATATGCAAAAAGAAGGGATCTATTCTACTATACGGCTGCAGCCTGCCTGACTTTTATCCTGATGTCTTCCGGAGTGTTTCAGATTTTTGTGAAAAAAATTCCGGAAATAGCGCAGGCAGAAAACCGGCCGGAGCAATTCCTTGAGAAACGGGAAACAAGCAGGATTCCATTCGGCTGGTCCGACAGACTGCTGGACAATACATTAACTCTACTGGATATATTGAAACCTAACGGTGATGAGGAGGGAGCAGATTGAAAAAGAGTAAGTTCATTACGTTTATCCTTTCGTTTCTACCGGGCGCAGGCCATATTTATCTGGGCTTTTTAAGCAGGGGATGTGTGTTTATAGGAGTTTTAGCGGCGGCTGTCTTTGCGGTCACGGGACTTTTATATAC
>LFRM01030253.1_pt3 | contig 41881 bp, 26 predicted proteins | sample 618341 | NCBI WGS metagenome assembly LFRM01 (sample SAMN03654438, study PRJNA283298) | anaerobic digester metagenome | isolation source: pool of bioreactors CSTR01a, CSTR02a, and CSTR03a thermophilic anaerobic... | place: Denmark: Kgs. Lyngby | collected 2014-05-21 | reverse complement strand
TCTATCAGTATGCTGTCCACTTCGTCGACGATGGCGTAGTGCAGGTCCCTCTGGACCATGTCTTCCTTATATATGACCATGTTGTCCCTGAGGTAGTCGAATCCGAATTCATTGTTCGTACCGTACGTGATGTCGCAGGCGTAGGCCTTCTTCCTCTGTGCGTTGTCCAGTCCGTGCACGATCAGTCCAACGCTGAGCCCGAGGAAGTTGTAGATCTTGCCCATCCATTCGCTGTCACGCCTGGCCAGGTAATCATTCACCGTGACCAGGTGGGCTCCTTTCCCTTCAAGGGCGTTGAGATAGAGAGGCAGCGTTGCCACCAGCGTTTTTCCTTCTCCTGTTTTCATTTCGGCGATCCTGCCCTGGTGCAGGACGATGCCGCCTATAAGCTGTACGCGGTAATGCCTCATACCGAGCACCCTGACGGAAGCTTCCCTGACCACCGCGAATGCTTCGGGCAGTATATCGTCCAGCGTCTGGCCTTCCTTCAGCCTTCTTCTGAACTCATCTGTCTTCGACCGCAGTTCCGCATCCGAAAGCGCTTTCATTCCAGGTTCCAGCGCCTCTATCTTGTCGACGATGGGCATTATTCTTTTTAGTTCCCTCTCGCTGTATGTCCCGATAATTTTTTCCACTAAATTTTTAAACATGTTGACCTCCGGTTCATGATGATTTTTTGTTCTAAAGGAAAGCTGCCCGGCTGACGATGGTCAGCAGGCTCCATTCGGAGGTGACAGGCCGGATGCGCAGTATCTTTCTCCCGGGCGCACCGGCACGTCCATGTTTTGCCCCACATGGGCGAACAGGGGCATGCTGTCGTAAACAGTGACAGGCTCGGCCCATGCCGGTATGTCCTTTTGACCGCAAACGGGCGATGCAGATCCGGTATGTTCCCTGAAGGCGCACGAACCGCCGCACCTGTATATACCGCTTGTGCCGTCCGCACATGCAGTTTCCGGATCAGCCGGATCCGTCAGCAGATTTGCCATGTTTATGATATGGACTATCCGTATCTCGGCACTCTTTGGCGCAAGTGCCGATAATATCAGAAAGCCTATGAACAGACCTCTGATCAAGCTTTACCTTCCTTTCCCGCAGGCATCGGCCGGAGCCTGCCCGGGACCTTATTCGGGTTCTCCCGTTTTTTCCTTATGACTTCCTTCAACACTGCCGGGTTCCCTTTCGGGCTTTCCCGGGTTCTTTTTTTCGAGCCTCTCAAGTATCGTCCTGTAGCCGTCGGCACCGTACACAAGGCACCGGTTGACCCTGCTGATGGTAGCAGTGCTGGCTCCGGTCTTTTTTGCGATATCTATATAAGTATAACCTTGTCTGAGCATTTTGGCTACTTCAAGTCTCTGGGCCATTGCTTTGATTTCGGAAACAGTGCAAATATCTTCAAAAAAATTGTAACATTCCTCCAGGTCCTCCAGCAGCAAGATCGCCTCGAACAGGCTGTCGGTCCATTTGTCCCGGATCTTTGAATTCATCAGGTTCATCCCCCGCCCATCATACTTGCACTTTAATACAGTAAAATATTAAATCGTGCTGCTTTTAACATATCAACTTTTTCATCGGCAGTCAATATGGTCAGGCCGCCGGTCTGCCGGACCGGAATATGAGGCGGAACGTGCCGGACAGGTCGAAATACAGCGGGATCAGGACATCGACCAGCATGATCCTGCCATCGGTCAATGATCTCATCAGCAACCCGTGCACGACCCTGAGGGACATGAAAACGACGGACAGGTAAACCACGAACGGGTTTGCGGAAATAAACCCAAGGAAGAAAAGGATCCAGTACCAGGAAAGCACCAGGACCGAAGCGATGGCCCCGAACGCCGCACGGGCCTTTTTGCCGGTGCCGGCCCACCCTGCAGTATCCAGGGTTCCTTCCAAAACAGGCCTGTTCCCGCGGTATTCCATGAAAGGCCCCAGTACCAGCCTGTATCCCTTCCCGTGGAGTATGTCTGCGGGATGTATCCCTCCGGACAGGGCACTGCCGAAAGGCTCCGGCTGTCCGATCTCCTGCAGCAGTTCCTTCCTTATTGCAAAAGCCGTCCCGGCCGCCCCGGGATATGCACCCAGCTTCACCAGGAACGCCCATGTGAAATCCCGCCAGGTATTCAGCGCGAATTCGGAAAACCTCTGCCTGAAATCGGCGCCGCCCGTGCTGACTCGCACGCTGACCGTCATCCCTGTTTTTTCTGCTTTCAGCGGCCTTACCATCCTGACTATGAAATCCTGCCTTACCCTGGCATAGCTGTCCGCAAAAAGGATGATGCCGTGACCCGCCAGCTTCATGGCATGGGCCAGGACCGAACTTTCGCTGTCCGGCCCCGGAATGGCCGGGCCCATGATGATCCTGCAGTCGATCCCGGGATGGTCGGTTATGACCTTTTGCACCGCAGGTACCGCAGGGTCGTCGGAGTCACGGAAGCAGAATATATGCTGTACCGGGCCCGCATAATTCTGCCTGAACCATGATTCCAGGTTCCTTTCGAGTCCAGGTTCCGGGCCGTCCATGACATGGATGACAGACACGCCGGTATCCTCATCCTGTCCGCCCGATGGTACGACGCGGTATGTCCGGTTCATGCAGAGCCTGAAGAATACCAGCTGGGAACACCAGAGCAGCACGAAAAACGCTCCCAGTGCCAGGCTAATGTACAGCAGCACCATGTATCCATCCCCCCGGCACAGATTAATGAAGGCATCTTTCATCGACACATATTGCCGTATACGCCATTATATTACCATATATCCTGTCCGACGGTAAAACGGCCGCATCGGTTCCCGAAAATGCAGGATAAATCATTTTTATTGATTATACGCCGTTTTTCGATATAATTTAATTAGTTTTCCGGCCTGCCGCAGCGAAAAGCAGGCGGAAAAATGCAGGGGATGCAAAAGCAGGAACAGAAGGAGAATCATATGAAGAACATAGCCAGGGAACTCTACGAAGACTACCTTCACAGCAGGAAACAGCTGCCCGACCTTGAGAACATAACCCCGCCGCTTATCAACGTCGACGATGTCCTGCGCGCCCATTACCTGATAAGCGATTATTTCAGCAAAACGGAAGAAGGCATATTGTGTGGCGTCAGGAGCCCGGATCTGCTGTATTCCGCGGTAAGCAGGCAGATCGTCGGGACGGGGAACGATATGAAGTATTCCAATCCCCTGGATATCTGTGCCACACTGTTTTTCGGCCTCGTCAAAAACCACGCGTTCCACGACGGAAATAAGCGGACAGCGCTGCTGATACTGCTTTACCAGTTGACTCTGTACGGCCGCATGGTCAAGTGCAAGGCATCGAAAATAGAAAGGCTGACCCTCGACGTGGCCTCCACCAACTTCCAGGACCCTGAATACCGGGACCTTTGGGATCCCCAGAGATACGCCTGTTCAAAAGAGCTGAAAGAGAAGAATACGGACAACGCAGTGAGGATCATATCCGAATTCCTGAGGAAAAACACCGAAAAGCGGACATTCAGATACAGGTCCGTGACGTACAAGGAACTGATCAGTGCCCTGGAACGTTACGGTTACATAGTCGAGACCGGCAACGGGTCGCTGCAGGTATATGAAATGACGAAAAACATCTGGGGAAAGCCAAAGAAGGTGCTGCGGGCCGCCTCGAGTTTCCACGGCGAAAACCGCGAGGTCCGTCCCAAGCGGCTGAGAAAACTCATGGACGACCTTGGTCTTTCAGAAGAATATCCCAATTACAATGATTTTTTCTCGGGCGACGAGCCCATGTCGAAGCTGATCGCTGTATACGAGGGACCGCTGAAAAGACTGAAGGATAAGTAAACAAAAAAGGTGTTTTCTTTTCGAATATTTGAGTATAATATTATAAAACCGCCCATAAACTCGCCAGTAACGTGTATGGGTTAATCACTGCAAAGCAGTCCTGTCAGGGTAAAGGCGTACCGATCCGGGCCGTGATGCAGTGAGATGAGGGTTCCCGGTCATCCCTTAATTGCGGACTGTAAAAAGCAGGCTTGTGAGAGAGTGTGGAAGAAGCTGATGTTTCCATCGGCTTCTTCCACTTTTTTCACAGGATCTTTCCTGCATTTCTCACCCCGTCATCATATTTCCGCCTCCTGGCTGCGAACTCGCAGTGAAATATTTATACCTTTTTTCAGGCAAAATAAAAACGCAGTGGACATAAACGTTTATAAACCTTGCATCCGCTGTGGCAACTATATGCAGGGACCGAATGGAATGATGCGATCGGAATAAATAGGGGTGATGGAAATGAAGACGAGTTGGAAAGGCTCCATCAGTTTTGGCATGGTGTATTTCCCTGTTAATGTTTACACTGCGACTTCGGGTTCAGCCGGCGTAAAGCTCAACTACCTGCACAGAAAATGCAACAGCCGCATCCGCTACAAGAAATATTGCGATACCTGCAACGAGGAGGTTTCCCAGGATGAAATCGTCAAAGGATACGAGTATGAGAAGGACAAGTACATCGTTATAACGGACGAAGATTTTGAAAAACTGCCCATTAAGTCAAAAAAGCTGATATCGATTTCACATTTTGTAGATGAAGACGAAGTCGACCCGATATACCTGGACAAGGCTTACTTCATTTCGCCCGGGAATTTCAGCGCAAGCAAGGCGTTCGAACTTTTCAGAAGGGCCATGCTTGAAACCGGCAAGGTCGGCATTGCGAAAATCACGCTGACATCCAATGAATACGTGGCCATGATAAAGCCATATGACAAAGGCGGGATGCTTCTGTACCTGCTGTATTATTCGGATGAGATCAAAAAAACCGAAGAAATCACGGAGCTTGATTATAACGTGGATATCCACGACAACGAGCTGAAAATGGCCATAAGCCTCATCGATAACATGACCGGGGAATTTGATATCGGGCAATACAGGAATGAGTACCAGGATGCGCTCAAACAGCTTATTCAGTCCAAGATCGAAGGAAAGGAAGTCGTAAGCCCGCCTGAAGCGCAGTCGAACATAATCGACCTGATGGAAGCGCTCAAAGCAAGCGTGGAAGCCGCAAAACACGGCAGAACGGACGATTGTCCTCTCAAATCCGGGCCTTCGAATTTGAAAGGAGCCATATGGGCAAAACCAGGGCTGTATTGCGTAGTGGAATATATGCAGGAGATGGAGTCGGGTTATTTGAGAGAGGCGGTTTTCAAGGGGATAAAAATGGACTGACGGCCGGCAGCCAAAATACAAAGGGAGCATTGTCCAGACTCATGTCCGAATAGCTGGTCGGCGATATCGATCCTCTTAATGGACTTCCACGCCAAGGTCGCACGCATGCCGCGCACTATAACGAAACCCCGCAGGCTTAGAGCCTGTGGGGTTTTGTCTGGCGTGCCACGAGGGATTCGAACCCCCGGCCTACGGATTAGAAGTCCGTTGCTCTATCCAGCTGAGCTAGTGGCACATCACCATTTTTAGGAATGTCGCATATTGCTTCGTCATCTTTCCGGCCGGTCCGGTCCTGGCGGGAAAAAATGGAGCGGGTGATGGGAATCGAACCCACGCAATCAGCTTGGAAGGCTGATGTTCTACCATTGAACTACACCCGCGCGTATCGCCGGATATCCGACTTTCATATTATATCGTCGGCCGTTTTATTTGTCAATGACGTAATTTTGCCGCCTGATCAGTCCTCCGCCAGGTATTTTGCGGCCAGTCCGGCCACATCCTCCGTCGACCTGAACCCGTCCGAGTTGATTTTCTGTTCCAGTTCAGGGTAACGCACGAATCCCCGGGACCGGCGGAAATATACATGCGGATAGGGGAACAGGTCTGATCCACCGTCGGAGTAAAGAGCCACGACAACTATATCGCTCAGGCCGTCTGCATCGGCGTCCATCACCTGCAGCATCGACAGGTTTTCGAAATTCCACGTGATGTCCGCCGGTTCCGCAAGCGCATATACAAAACCGCTGTTTTCATCCTCAAGCAGCAGCTTCAGCTTCGCCGCGCCGTCAGGACCGCGCTTTCCGGCAGCCAGCCTCATTTTGCCCAGGTCTTCGAAATCAACGGGTTCCAGGAACATGCTCCGCTCGATTTCCGTGGCCAGGAGCTCTTCGCGCAGGATCTCGCCGGCCGCTATATGATCAGCGAGATCTCCGAACCTTACCTCGAATACCACACGTCCGGCGGAAGGACGGTGATCCTCACCCTGCCCGCCCTCAGCCGGATCTCCGGTCACATGGCCCGAAGCTATCGATATTCCCAGTGAATCCGTAGTCAGATAACTGAAAACATGCGGTTTTTCGGGTGCAGCAATGTTCTCCGGGGTGTCGGCCCCGGCAAGAAATTTTTCCAGCGCACCCGGATCAAGGTTTGTGATCGCTCCCGTCCCGGACTCCCCGCTCACCGCGGCACTGCCGTCAAGCAGCTTTCCGGCGAAACCGGCGCCGGTGTTCACGATGTCTTTCAGCCTGACCCTGTCCCCGGTCCTGGTATCGATGGTCAGAGTAAAATACGCCGTCCCGTCGAATTCGACGCTCAGCAGTGAAGGCGACCTCCTGCTGATACGGTAACCTATGTCTATATTCTCCGACGGGCGGGAAACCTTGCAGTAGTCGAGCGCCTTCAGCGCCTCCTGCTTTATCGTATCGTTGATCTTCTTCCGGATACCTTCGTCGTCCAGTCCGGATACCTGCGGATATTCGATCCTGTGTTCCAGCGTGCCGTCTTTCTCTTCATGGATTTCCCCGGTCACCGTATACCAGGTGCTGTATCCCGCCGGATGCAGTTCCTGTACGTCTGCACCTTCCGCGTCGACTTTGGCATCGCCGTCCATTCCACCGTGTATTTCAGCAGTGGCTGTATTCTTCCTGGCCGTGGCACTGATGTCCTCGCTGGTGATGACATTGCCGTCCAGTGGCCTGCTGAAGGGTTTACCCAGCAATGTTCCGAGCGTTTTCCTGAATTCAGGGTGCTCCCTTATCTTTTGCCTGAGATCGCCGGTCAGCTCCATTTCATATTCATTGACGCCGTCGAACAGATATATGGCTATGTTGTACTTGTCCTTACCGTTCACCCTGGTAAGTATCTCCCCGAAGGTGACCGTCTTTTCCATCGGCTCCGGGTTGTCGGGATCGCTGTAATCGTAGTACCTGTAAGTTATGGTGTGCTCCGTGAGCCGCACCACATCATAACTTTCTTTATTTTCACCATTGACATGCAGCCTCATGAACAGGAGATACTCAGTCTCCGGGATGCTCATTTCCGCGGTGTTTTCAGGCACGGCAGGATCCGCTGTATCCGCCTGCTCAACGGTAATTTCCGCGCTGTCCTCCGGATCGCCGGGATCTTCCCCGGAAAAAAGCGATTTGACTGCCGCGCATCCGGTGAACGATACGAGTACGGCAACGCTTATGATGACTGTCAGGCATTTTTTCAACATGATCTTCCCCTGTCAATGTACCGCGGACACCTTCCGCCATGGAGGCGATCCTGCGGAAATGATCACACAGCGCGCTTAAAAGTGGGATTTACGAAAAAATGATAACACATATTTCATGTTTTAACAATAATGTCGGGGTACTTATCATGGCGCCCGCGATGTGGTAAACTGTTGGTTGGCATCATATTTTTACCGGAGGTGGATGTCTTGCCTTTTTACGACCTTAAGTGCAAATGCGGCGAAGTATTCAACGCAATGGCATCTGTGAGCGACAGGGAAAACAGGCGCATCAGATGCCCGAAATGCGGCAGCAATGACCTTGAAGCAGTATTCACGAATGTGAATATCATCCGATCCGGGAAATCGGCCGGGACAGAATGCCCGAACCTGGGGCAATGCGGCGGCTCGTGTCCTCACCTGCAATAGGCTGGGTTCATATACTGCAGATCCTCGCCGACACTTTGCCGTCGTGTATCTCCACGATGGCAAAGGATCCGTCGGAATCGCCCCTGGGATCGCTCGTGCTCCCGGGGTTGAGGACGATGTATCCGTCTTTCCTGATGATCTCAGGCACGTGCGTATGGCCGAACAGCAGGATATCGGCCTGCTGTTCCTCCGCCTTCCTGAACAGGTTTTCATAGCCCCACTTGACGGAATACCTGTGCCCGTGCGTTATGAAGATCTTCTTCCCGCAAATCTCCAGCAGTTTTTCTGCGGGAACTCCGTTTGTCATGAAATCGCAGTTGCCGTAGATATATTCGAAAGGGATCTCCGGAAACATGCCGGACAGCTTCACTGCGTCCCTGAAATAATCTCCAAGGTGGATGACCAGGTCCGTTCCCCTGTTTTTCCTGATAGCCTCCCCGGCTTTCACCGTGTCCCCGTGCGTGTCGCTTATGACCAGTATTTTCATTGCCAAAAACCTCCGTCGACCATGCTGTGACATAAGATGCCGTCCTGGATGCCTGATCAGTGCTTTTTCGCTTCTTCAGCCAGGATGTCCAGCACTTTCCTCAGGGCATTGCCCCTGTGGCTTATGCTGTTTTTGAGTTCCTCGTCCATCTGCGCGAACGTCATCCCGAACCCAGGGACATAAAAAACCGGGTCATAGCCAAATCCGCCTGTTCCTGCCGGCTCCTTGGCAATATAGCCTTCACATGTCCCCCTGACGACGATCTCCCTCCCGTCAGGGAGGATGAGCGCTATGGCACAGACGAACCTGGCGCTCCGCTGGTCTGCCGGAACTCCTGAAAGCTCCTTCAGCAGCTTACGGTATTTATCTTCGTCTTTTGCATTTTCGCCGGCATACCTGGCCGATAGGATGCCGGGCGCCCCGTTGAGATGATCGACCTCAAGACCGGAATCATCGGCCATCACGGTCTCCCCGGTCACGTTCCAGACCGTCCTGGCCTTTATAAGTGCGTTTTCTGCGAACGTGGAGCCGTTTTCCGCTATATCGCCGTCCACCCCGGCATCGGTCATCGAAAAAACTTCATAGGGAAGCCCGGAGAGCAGTTGTGCTATCTCCTCCAGCTTCCCCCTGTTTTTTGTGGCAACGATCACTTTTTTCTTTCCCGTGACCTGTCCTTTCTCCTCCATGCGCATCTTAACCCCTGTCTGTTACATCATTCAAAGTGGCCGGTATCACCAGCCCGGACGAAATATATGTACCTCCCGGCAGGTCAACGTTTTTACCGTCCACCATTATCCTTATCTTCCTTATCCCGTCGCACTGCCTCAGCGTATATGCCAGTTGCCTGAGGATGGCCTCTTCTCTCTCCGTCCCGCCGTAATCCAGGAACTCGCCGCTGAGATCCAGGAATACCGTGCCGTTCTGTACATAGCTGTTTCTAAGGCATGCGCCTTCAGGTATCTCCGTATATATACCCCCTGCCGGCACAGTCTCAAACAGCAGCCTTACAAGCGTACCGGGCGCTGGATCTGCTTCGGCGCTGTCTACGGCCACCGATACAGGCACCGCATAGGCGAACCCCTCATTGGCCTGCTTCATGAAATACACGTCGAGCTTTCCCCTTCGCGTCCCGGATGGCACCAAGGCCGGCTCGGTATTTATCATCACGTCCTCTCTTCCAAGCGGCCCGGACAGGTCCGTGCCATATTTGAGGACGCCCGGCTGGTGGCCGTTGATCAGTATCCTGACCTTGTCTACGGTGTCGAACTCGGTAAGCGTGTATACTATGGCAGCCACTATGTTCCTCTCGGACCAGGCTGTGCCGTAACTTAGCAGATGCCTGCTGAAGTCGATCACGGCAGTGCCGTTCCTTATGTCGATGCCCAGTATCCGGGTGCCTTCCGGTATCACGGGATAAACGCCGTAATATGCCGTTTCTTCACGCGTCAGCGGACTGTCGACGGCCAGGCTCACAGCAGCCCTGGCTATCCCGAGCTGCGGCTGGATCCACCTCGTCATCGGTACCAGGCAGCCGTCTTCATCCTGGTAATATACTGTCACAGGCCTCCTCGGCTCGGAGTAGCCCGCTTCCGAAACACCCTGGGCTGAGAGGACCCCGGTGCCGAACGGCCCTGTATCATCGTTGCCGGCACTGTCCATCACGTCCGATATACCGCTGCCGACCTCTGCATCCACGTAATGGTCTTCGCCGTCTCCGGACTCCGATGCGAAAACGGAGCCTGCAGCGTCTCCGGACCCGGCGCTGTTGCTTCGGGCAACGCCGTCCGTATCATAATATGCACCACCCGCATCCCCGGTCCCGCCGCCCGTTCCGGAAATACCGCCGCCTGTGGCAATACTTCCATCAGCGCCGCGGATGTCATCCAGACCGATCATCTCACCGGCATCATCAGTTTTGTCCGCCCCGCCGAAAATATTGCCCAAAAACGGTATCGAACACCCAGCCAGCAGCAGTGTGGTCAATATCAAGGCAGTGAAAAATACCGGTAATCTTCTCATATCGTCCCTCCATGATAAAGGTTTACATGGAGATTATGGACAACCGGAGAAGGTTTTAGTATTTCCCGGGGCAAATCTTACATAATGTTACCACACGGGATACATAAAAAAAATCAACAGAATACATAAATTCTGCTGATTTTTTTATTCATGATCTACAACATAATGCTGCACTGCCGTACCGGGGGATCCTGCCTCATCAGGCCACTTCGTCCAGTGCTTCCAGGACGGAACTGCACAGGGCTTCGGCAGCAGTCTGCCTGAATGACTCATCCCGCAGCTTCTCCCTGTCGCTGCTGTTCGTCAGGAACGCCACTTCTGCCAGGGCCGCCGGCATGTATGTTTCTCTCAGCACAATAAGATCGGGTCTCAGTCTCACCTTCAGGTCGACCGTATCCAGGGCAGCGACCATATGTCTCTGGACGATCTGCGCGAACTGCCTGCCGGTAAACCCGCTTTTCGTCGAAGGATAGCAAAGAGTCATGGTCCCCCTGACACTGCTTTTTGGCGATGCGTTGTTGTGTATACTGAGATACAGCGCCGCCCCCAGCATGTTGGCTATGTATGCCCGTTCGTAATTATCCACGTTGCTGTCGTCCGACCTGATCAAGTATGTCTTGACACCCTTGCTATTGAGCAGCGCTTCCAGGCGCCTGGCTATATCGAGATTCAGGTCCTTTTCATAGAGATCGCCGTAACGCGCCCCCGTGGCCGTGCCCCCGTGGCCGGCATCGATCACGACTATCTTATCTCCTTTTGCAGCAGGCCTCATAACTGTTATCGCAGTATCGCCGGAATCCCTGGTATAAACCAGGTAAGAATTGCCCGGCCGGCCGTTGAATATGAGCGATGTGGTGCCGTCACCGTTGTTTCTTACTTCGAATGATTTGAGGTACAGGTCGTTTATATCCAGGGCCCCCTCACCCAGGTCCGCGTTCCGGGTCGGGAACGTGACCGTCCAGGTCATGCCGCTCTTATCATACGAAGCTGTATAAAGGGGTTTGAGGTCCTTAGTGCCTTTCGTCAGCGCGGCCTTTTTCAAGAGGAAATACACCCGGTCCGCACTGTTGCGGTATATGATGTTCCTGTACGACGGCCATGAGAACGATATCCTGAGTTTCCCGTCCGACAACTCCGCACTGTACTGGAACTGTGCCGTGAGGCCGATGGTTATCTCCGCCCCGGACCTTCCCGCCGCCGCATATTCCACCGAACTGATCCATTCGCCGTCATGATCGAACCGCTTGGCCGCCGAGTATACATCCGCCTCCGGTATCGTGACCAGGATCCGCTCGGGATCTGTCAGCCTTGTTATGCTGTAATCATAATAGCTGCCGAGTTCTATCTCAACAGTCTCGTCCGACCCGCTTCCCGACACGCTGATCCGGTATCCGGGGCCAAGCGGTATCACGCCGTTTTCCCGGAGTTCTCCTGGTCCGGGGTATCCACTGACATATGCCGCAAGGCCCGTATCGGTCCTCACTATCGAAAAGTCATAGCCTTCGCTTACATCTAGTACGACCCTTGCTATCTTTTCGGTAAACTGTGCATATCTTATCCTTTTTACATATGTACCGTCGGCCGGGATGATCCCCTGTCCGCCCGGAACGTCCGTATCGTACAGGTCTATGACGATCCTCGCCGGGTCGGACATTTCCTTTATGCTATAGTGCGTTGACCCGGGCACCAGGATGCTGACGGCCTCATACAGATCGTCCGCGGAATAGTCGATCCTGTCCAGCCTGCCTCTCTCCCCGGGCTCCCCGTCATGTTCCCCGGCGGGTCCTCCGGTGGATCCCACGGCAGATCCTCCGCCGAGGCCCATGGCAGATTCCCCGCTGCTGCCCGGTTTCCCTCCGGGTGACAGGCTGTCAGGCATATCCGTGCTGTCAGGCAGTTCATCACGCAACAGCACATCAGACGGCAGATCCCTGGCGTCCGGCGCGGTACCGGCTCCGTTTTCCGCATGGACTGCAGATACTCCGGACAACAAGACAACAGAAATGACCAGAAAAAATGAAATGATCCTTTTCATGAATGACCCCCCGCCGAATTTTCATTTGTGATCCTGCAAAGCAGCTGCCCGTAAGGATTTGACCTGTTTACAGAATACCACAAAATTCGACAAGGGTAGTGATTTGCCGATATTCTTTAATTATAATTTAACACTGATGTAATATTGCCAATCTCAGTCAATATCCATCTCCTGCTGTTCATAAAAGCCGCCCTTCATCCTGATGCCGAGGTGGTCATAGGCAAGCTTCGTGGCCATCCTGCCCCTGGGAGTTTTCTTGATGAACCCGATCTGGAGCAGGTACGGCTCGTACACGTCCTCGATGGTATCCGGTTCTTCGCCTATGCAGGCGGCAAGCGTATCCAGTCCCACCGGGCCACCGCCGAACTTCTCGATTATGCTTGAAAGCATGTTCCTGTCTGTCCTGTCCAGGCCGATGCCGTCCACTTCGAGGGCATTCAGCGCCATTGCCGCGGTTTCGGCGTCTATGACACCCTCGCCCTTGACCTGCGCGAAGTCACGGACCCTCTTGAGCAGCCTGTTGGCTATCCTGGGCGTCCCCCTGGATCTCCTGGCTATTTCGCCCGCGCCCCTGTCATCTATCCCGACACCCAGTATCGAAGCAGAGCGCTTGACGATAAGCGTAAGCTCTTCGACATCGTACATATCGAGCCGGTTTATGACGCCGAACCTGTCCCGCAGGGGCGATGTCAGCAGTCCCGCCCTGGTTGTAGCACCCACAAGCGTGAATTTGGGCAGATCCAGCCTGATGGAGCGGGCACTCGGCCCTTTGCCTATGATTATGTCAAGCGCGAAATCCTCCATCGCCGGGTAAAGTATCTCTTCCACGGTCCTGTTGAGGCGGTGTATCTCATCTATGAACAGAACGTCGAAATCGCTGAGGTTGGTAAGTATGGCTGCCAGGTCGCCGGGCCTTTCTATGGCAGGCCCGGAAGTGATGCGGATATTGACGCCGAGTTCTGCGGCTATGATACTGGCCAGCGTAGTCTTGCCAAGGCCGGGCGGCCCGTAGAGAAGCACATGGTCCAGCGGCTCCCTCCGCCTTTTGGCCGCCTCTATGAACACCCTCATGTTTTCCTTGACTTTTTTCTGGCCTATATATTCATCCAGGCTCCTCGGCCTGAGGCTGGTCTCGTCGATATCCTCGCTTACTGCTTTTGTCTCGGTCAGTCTTTCTTCATCCATCGTTCTTCCTCCGCAAATCCTTTATCCGGCTCCGCTCCACGGCAGGCAGCCTTACCTTACCAGCCCTTTCAGGGCTTTTCTGACGATCTCTTCGAGTTCCAGTTCATCGGAGTAAACGGACGCAACCGCCCGGTTTGCTTCTGCCTGCGTATAGCCAAGTACCATGAGTGCGCTGACGGCTTCGGACAGCCTTGAACCTTCCTGCGGCAGCTGCGGCAGATCCGCCCCGGCCGCCGCCCTGGCATCCAGTTGCTCCTTTTTCAGCTTGTCCCTGAGCTCCAGTATGATCCTCTGGGCCGTCTTGCTGCCAACGCCCGGTGCTTTCGTCAGCGTCTTTACGTCGTCGGTTATTACGGCAAGGCTGAATTTTGAAGGGGACACGGCAGACAGCAGCGACAGTGCGACTTTCGGCCCGACGCCGGAAACGGTCAGCAACATCCTGAACAGGGAAAGTTCTTCATACGTGGCGAACCCGTAAAGGTCCATCGCATCTTCCCTCACATGCAGATGCGTGTATGCCTTGAATTCCCGGCCCGGTTCCAGGCGGGCCGCTTCTGCCAGCGTCGTCTGCGAAGTATAGATCATGTAACCCACACCGCCGGCATCTATGACGATGTGGTCGCTTCCCCTTGCCTCAAGCTTTCCTCTTATGTATGCGTACATGCTCGTCACCTGTAATCGATTTTCGACAACTTGTATGAATGGCCGTGGCAGATAGCTATCGCCAGGGCATCTGCCGCATCATCGGGTTTGGGGATCTCCGGAAGATTGAGTATCGCCCTGACCATCTGCTGGACCTGCGCCTTGTCCGCCCTGCCGTAGCCGACCACTGCCTGCTTTACCTGCAGCGGCGTGTACTCGAACACCTCGACACCGCATCTCGCAACAGCCGTAAGGGATATCCCCCTGCCGTGGGCTGCCATTATGGCGGTCTTTATATTCTTGTTGAAAAACAGCTCTTCCACCGCTACGGCATCCGGCCTGTACATTTCGACTATGGCGCATATCTCGTTGTCCAGTTTCAGAAGCCGCTGAGCAAAGGGTTCTCCTGCATCCGTCAGGACAACTCCGTACGTGACGGGCGAAAATCTGTTCCCCTCGTATTTTACTATACCATACCCCGTGATTGCAAATCCAGGGTCTATTCCCATGATAACCATATGACCGCCTTCCGACGCGCGAGGATTTTGTTGTGAATATTTATAATATGTATTGCATAATTATGCATCGTGTTGTATAATCTTTGCAGGACTATTAAAATATAGCTGTAAACAGCTGTGATCGACCGCGGCGGATCCACACGGGATACTGCCGCTGCTGCATACAGCATGCATCTATTATTCTAGCACAGATACGGAGGAATTGGTATGAGTAGCAAGGAAAAAGTGGTACTGGCGTATTCGGGGGGACTAGACACGTCCATCATCATACCCTGGCTCAAGGAAAACTATGATTACGAAGTCATCGCGATGGCAGCGGACGTAGGCCAGGGCGAGGAACTCGAGCCGCTGAGGGAAAAAGCCATAAAAACCGGCGCAAGCAAAATATATATCGAGGACCTGAGGGAGGAATTCATTACAGACTTCATATTCCCGACCCTCAAGGCCCATGCCATATATGAGGGCAAATACCTGCTCGGCACGTCCTTTGCAAGGCCCGTCATCGCAAAGAGGCTCGTTGAGATCGCCGAGAAGGAAGGAGCCGTCGCCATAGCCCACGGAGCTACGGGCAAGGGCAATGACCAGGTCAGGTTCGAACTGACCGTGAAAGCGCTGGCGCCGCACCTTAAGATAATCGCCCCCTGGAGGATCTGGGACATCAGGTCCAGGGAAGACGCCATAGATTATGCCGTGGCAAGGAACATACCGATACCTGTCACCAAGAAGGACAATTACAGCATGGACAGGAACATCTGGCACCTGAGCCATGAAGGTTCCGACCTGGAGGACCCGTGGAACGAGCCGCAGTACGATAAGCTGCTCAAACTTATGGTTCCCCCGGAAAAAGCACCCGACAGGCCGACATATGTCGAGATCTGTTTCGAGCAGGGCATACCGAAAAAGATCGACGGCGTCGAGTACTCCCCGATCGAACTCATGGAGAAGCTCAACAAGCTCGGAGGAGAGAACGGCATAGGCATCGTGGACATGGTCGAGAACCGCCTGGTGGGCATGAAGTCCAGGGGCGTTTATGAAACGCCCGGCGGCACCATACTCTATGCCGCCCACAGGGAACTGGAACTGCTCTGCCTCGACAGGGACACACTGCACTACAAGGATATCGTGGCCCAGAGGTTCGCCGAACTGGTATACTACGGCCAGTGGTACACTCCGCTGAGAGAGGCGCTGTCGGCATTCGTGGACAGCACGCAGAAGACGGTGACCGGCACGGTCCGCCTGAAGCTCTACAAGGGCAATGTCATGCCCGCAGGTGTACAGTCGCCATACTCGCTGTACAGCGAAGAACTCTCCACCTTCGGCAGGGACGAGGTGTACAACCAGAAAGACGCCGAAGGGTTCATCAACCTGTTCGGCCTGCCGCTCAAGGTCCGCGCCCTTGTAATGAACAAGAAAAAAGATAAAGAATGAAATGAGAAATCGATAAACAACAGCAGAACCCACAACGTGTGACACTCCTCTGCCATTGAGGAATACCCGTCACTGAGGAGTGTCACCGAACCGTAATCAAACGCGTGACACTCCTCTGCCACAAAGGAATGCCCGTCACTGAGGAGTGTCACCGCACCTTGAAAAGGAGCCTGATGCGATGAAACTCTGGGGAGGCAGGTTCACTGCCGGCACTGATAAAGCCGTGGACGACTTCCATTCGTCCATACGTTTCGATTCGAGGATGTACAGGCAGGATATCGAAGGCAGCATCGCCCATGCCGAGATGCTCGGCAAGGTCGGCGTGATCTCTGCCGAAGAAGCGGAACTGATCTGTACCACTCTCAGGGAGATACTCAGCGATATCGAAAGCGGCAAAGTGCAGTTCGAAACGGAAGCCGAAGACATCCACATGAACATAGAGAAAATACTGATCGAGCGGATAGGCGACACCGGAAGGAAGCTGCACACCGGGAGAAGCCGCAATGACCAGGTAGCGCTCGATCTGCGCATGTACCTGAAAGGTGAGGTCGGTACGATCAAGTCGATGCTTCTGGAGCTGATGTCCGTGCTGCTGGATATCAGTGAAAAAAGCACGAACATAGTCATGCCGGGCTACACCCATCTCCAGAGGGCCCAGCCCATAACGCTGGCCCACCACATGATGGCATATTTCCAGATGTTCAGGCGCGATGTGGAAAGACTGGACGATTGCTATGGCCGGATGAACGTCATGCCTCTCGGCTCGGGCGCCCTCGCGGGGACCACCTACCCCCTCGACAGGCAATATGTAGCCGAAAAGCTCGGTTTCCCGGCCATTACAGAAAACAGCCTCGACGGCGTCAGCGACAGGGATTTCGTCATTGAACTGGCTTCCTGCCTGTCGATAATCATGATGCACCTGAGCCGTTTCTGCGAAGAGCTGATACTGTGGTCTTCGGCGGAGTTCTCATTCGTCGAGATGGATGATGCCTACAGCACCGGCAGCAGCATCATGCCCCAGAAGAAGAACCCCGACGTGGCAGAACTGATCAGGGGCAAGACCGGCCGCGTCTACGGCTCGCTCGTCGCGCTGCTTACGATGATGAAAGCGCTGCCCCTCGCATACAACAAGGACATGCAGGAGGACAAGGAGGCCATTTTCGATGCCGTAGACACGGTGAAAGCCTGCCTGCCCGTGTTCACAAAGATGCTCTCGACGATGAAGATAAAACGCGAGAACATGTACAGGGCGGCCTGCGGGGGCTTCACCAATGCCACGGACCTGGCGGACTATCTCGTGAAAAAGGGGATCCCGTTCCGCAGCGCCCACGAGATAGTCGGCAGGATCGTGCTGTACTGCATAAATAACGATAAGTCATTGAACGAACTGACGATGGAAGAGTTCAGGGAGTTTTCGCCGAAGATAGAAGATGATGTTTACAGGGCCATCAGCCTTGAAAGCTGCGTTTCCGACCGCAGGCTGCCGGGAGGTCCTGCTCCTGGAAGCGTAATGGCATCCATCGAGAATGGAAGGAAGTTCCTGGGATCGGCCCGATGACCTTTGAAAAGAGATGCGGTGATACGTTCAGAAGCGCGTGACACTTCTCTGAAAAGCAGTACGGTGACACTTCTCATCAAGAGGTATTCCTCTTTGGAAGAGAAGTGTCACACGTCGCAGAGAAGTGTCACCGTTCCTTTTTCGAAGTGTCACCTTACCTGTTGTCATCCAATAAAAAAACCCGGTTTTACCGGGCTCGTGCATGATATGGATTACCTTTGCCTGACTTTCTTGTCAAGTGCTTTACCCATACTGTACCACGAGTCCCGCAGTTTGAATCTCAGCTCTTCATCGAATGTGCGTTCAATGATATCATTGAGGCTACGTCTCATCTGGATGTAGTCGAGCATGACGAATTCTTCCTTTGCAAGCAGCTCTTCCATACCATCTATCCAGTCCAGGATCTCCTGCTTGCCTGAAAAATCGTATTCCGGCAGCTTCCTCTTAAGGTGCGCTATTACCAGCTTTACCGCTTTGCGCTTTACATCGTTATCAGTCAGGACTTTCCGGGCTTTTTTCTTTTCCCTGGCTCCTGACTGGTCCTGTAACGCCATTTTATCACTCCTTTACTGCGTAATTGAGACTCCTTCCGTTAAACACGAAAAATGACGAGGACGATGCTTGCAATAACAATTATATAATAATATGGGTATAATTGCAAACTTTATACCTGCTGAAGCCGGATAACTCGGGCATTGTCGGACATTGTCACGATTTTTCCATCCTGACGATGCTGCCGGTGCCCTCGAAGGTCGGAGGCGTCACGATCAGGCAGCGCCCGATCCTCTGCCTCACTTCGGGCACGTGGCTGATTATCCCTATGACCCGGCTTTCGGAGCACAATCTTTCCAGTGAATCCATCACCAGGTCCAGGAGCTTCTGGTCAAGAGTGCCGAAGCCCTCATCCAGGAAGAAAAACTCCAGCGGGCTCTGCCCCTTGAGCTGTATCTGCTCCGACAGTGCCAGGGCCAGTGACAGAGACGTCAGGAACGTCTCGCCGCCTGAAAGCGTAGAAACCGCCCTGTGTATGCCTCCGTTCGCATCGTCCCTCACTATGAAGCCGGATTCGGCATCCAGTTCCAGAGTGTACCTTTGCCTGGTCATCACCTGCAGCATCGTCGATGCCTTTGCGGCAATGTACCGGAGCCTTTCTTCCGCGATATAGTCGATAAAGCTGTTGTCCTTTCCGTGAGAAGCCTTCAGGAGCCTCTGTATCTGGTCGTACAAACCGTGCCTGTGGGATATATCGTCGAGGGATGCACGGATCTCCTTCCACCTGGCGTTTTTCCTGCTGATATTTTCAAAGTTGCTTTTGGCTACCTCGCAGTCGGATACGGCCCTGTTCGACCGCTCCAGCAGTTCATTGTACGACTGCTCGGTCCGGCGCCACTCTTCCTCGGTGATGGTGCGGGACCCCAGTTTCTTTTCCAGCAGTTTCCTGTGAGCTTTCAGGTTGACAGATTCCTGGTCATATGCCTCTATCTCCGCCCTGATCGCTTTCTGCTCTTCTTTCGGTACCAGGCTTTTTTCAGCCTCCTCCGGGCTGTCGAACCCGTTTTCGGCCAACGCTTCCGACAGCTTCACGCTGTCGGCTGCAAGGCTTTCGGAGTACAGGCTTACGCTGCTTTCAAGCCTGGACCTGCTCATATTCAGTTCATTATACTGTTTCTCAAGCTGCGCGATACGCTGCGCATGCTCCCTGTCCTTTCGCGCCAGGCTCTCGAGTTCGCTGTCTGTCCTGCGAAGCGACTCCTCGATGTCTGCGCCCTGCGAAAGCTCGTACAGCCTTCTTTCCTTTTCCTTCCGCTGAAGCCCCAGGCCTGATATATCGGCCTCCAGCCTTATCCTTTCGGCATCGAGCCTGCCTCGCTCTTCATTAAGACCGTTTATGCGGGCCACCGTCTCTTCCGCTTCTTTCCTGGTCTTCTTCGCTTCGGCCTCCGCCTGTTCCAGCAGGCGGTCATTTTCAGAGAGTCTTGCAAGCTCAGCCGCAGCACTTGCGACTGTATACCCGGCAAGCTTCTCCGACAGCTCCTGCCGGATGCGCACGAGATTACCGGACACCTGCTCCATTTCAGCCTCGATTTGTGCAAGGCTCTCGCCTTTTGCCCTGAGTTCGGCCCGGATGCCGTTTTCAGCCATCCGCTGCTTTGCCAGCACTTCATTCTTCTCTTCTGAGGCCTTCCTCAGTTCCGAAAGCCTGGATTCCCATGCCTCGATCTCCTTGAGCCTTTCTTTCACCCTGGCATCGGCCTTTTCGATCCGGGTACGGATCTGCCCGGTTCCCAACGATCTCCACTCATCAGGAAGCTTCTGCCTTTCATCCTCCAGGGCCATGTTTTTCTTCTCGAGCTCCTTCACGGCCTGCTCCAGTTGCCCGGAAACCGCCCTGAGATCCTCAGCGGCGATCAGTGCCTCCCTTTCCATGTCTTTCAGCGCGGCCTCCGCTTCCTTCAACCCGTTCTGCGCCGCTTCCACTTCCCGTTCAAGGGCGGCGGTGTCCCCGTCTGCTCCGTGGGCCGCCGGTGCCGGGTGTTCCAGTGATCCGCATACCGGGCAGGGTTCTCCCTCCTTAAGGTTCCTGGAAAGCAGCCAGGCTGTATTCTTTTCGCGCTCTTTCAGGCATTCGTCGAGTTTCCGCCGGCGATCGTCATACAGCTTCGCGGCTTCTTCCCTTTTCTTTTCCAGTTCTTCAGCCTTTTTCTTCCGATCATCGAATGCGGCCTTCAGTTCGTCGACCCTGGCTTTCGCGGCCTCTGCCTCGTCTTCCCTCAGCTTCAGTACCTGGTAAACACCCTGTGCCCTGTGTACCTTTTCAAGGGATTTCATCACTGAATCCCTGTCGTCCGTTCGTCCTTCCTCGTGCTGTTCTATGGCAGCCGCCAGTTGCGCCTGTGCCTTCATGCTTTCGTCGATCTCTGCGGCCATATCGGCAAGCTGCTTCTCAAGCCCGTCTATCGCCCTATGCACCTGCTCTTTCCTTCCGGCAAGCTGTTCAAGGCTTTTTTCCAGCGCAGCGGCATCCTTTTCAAGATCGGCACACATCTGCATTTTCTGCCTGTATCCCGGGTCCGTCCTCAGCCGCTCCGACTCTTCCCCGAGTTTCCTGAGCCTGTTTTCCAACCCTTCGAGCTTCGCTTTTTCCCGGCCGATCTCAGCATCCTTCGATTTTATTGCCTTCACCGTTTCGTTTACGGATTTGCGGAGCTCGTCCGTCCTTTCCGCGAGCGCTTCAAGTTCCGCCCTGATCCCAAGGGCGTCCTGCAGCCTGGTCCTTTGTTCCACCAGCTTCCGCTGTTTAAGTGCCGCATCTTTCTTTGCGTTCTCATATTCCGTTTTTGCCAGTTCCAGTTGCTCCCCGATTCCCGGCAGGACGGCCATTACCTCTTCCAGCTGCCTTCGGGCTTCGCTGAGCTTCGTCTCCAGTTCCCTGTTCCTCCTGACCATGTCCGCAAGGCTTTCAGCCCTGACCGCCCTGTCCAGCCGGACACGCTTTTCTGATATCTCGGCTTCGGCCCGCCTGTGGACCTCCTCTCTCCTTTCAAGGTCCGCAAGCTCGCAGACCAGGTCCCAGACTTCCTTCGATTCGTTATATATCTTTTCCAGTTTCTTCAGTTCCTTCTGTGTCCTTCTCTTTTCTTCCTCTGCCGCTTCCATTGCCGCCTTTGCCTCTTCCAGCGCTTCATCCGAGGCATCTGCGTATCCCATGAGTTCGCCGGTCAGCACATCCATGCGGCTCCTGAGCGAATACAGCTTCCGTGAGATCCTGTCGTTCAGCAGCTTTCCATACTCTTCAAGGTAGAAGAGCCTTTCGAGCATAGCTCTCCTTTCGGAATTCTTCAACATGAGGAATTCATGGAAGCTGTTCTGCGGGAGCACCACCGCCCGGGTGAAATCCTCGCTGTTGAGTCCGAGCAGTTCCCTTACATGCCTGGTGACCTCGGTAGCCTTGTCGCACAGCGGTATCGCGCCGGCGTCGGTGACCTCTGTCAGCCGCGCGATCCTGGGTTCGCATGAGTTGGGCGAGTTCCTTCTGCGCCTGTATGTCCTCTCCACCCTGTATGTCTTCCTTTTGCCGTCCCTGTTCAGTTCAAACGTGAAAGACACCCTGCACGTGTCACGCCTGGAATTGATGATACCCTGCGTACCGTTTTCCGCCCTTTTGACCCTGCCGTAGAGCGCAAAGGTGATGGCATCCAGTATGGTGGACTTGCCGCTGCCCGTCGGCCCGAATATGCCGAACAGGCCGGTCTCACCCAACGTTTCAAAGTCTATGACCTGGGCATCGGTAAAACTCTGCAGTCCCTCGATTTCAAGAAGCTTAGGCCTCACCGGGCACCACCTCCCCTTCACCCAAGCCGGGCAGATCCCCGGCCCGGTCCGCATCTTCCTCTTCATCGCCTTCGTCCAGCAGTTCCAGGAACGCCTCCATCAGTTCGTCGGGGATGTCCGTGCCCATCCTGTACCTGTAGTAATCCCTGAACAGTTCGTCTATCTTCCTGCCTTCTCTGCTTTCCGGGCTGAACACTCCAACTTCTTCGCTCCTTATCCGCGGCCTGATGTTGATGATGCCGGGATGCATGCTCCTTATGGCTTTATGCTCATCGGCTGTCAGCACCCGGTCGGTAAGTATTTCGAGGTCGATCCACGCATTCGGGTCCCTGCCTTCTTCGCACCACTCCAGGGCCTGCTGGATACCTTTGTCCGCAAACCATTTCACCAGCGGTTTCCCGCAATCGAGGTAGACCGGCCTGACTTTAGCCTCCTTTCCGGGTATAGCATCCACTATGTATACCGCCTTGCTGTACCCGGCTTCAGAGAAGCTGTACGCCAGCGGAGAACCGGCATAATACGTGGGACACGGTGCGCTCCGTATCTGCTGGGGCCGGTGCAGGTGCCCGAGTGCCGCATAGTGCGTTTTTTCAGGAATGACTGACGGATCCACCGTCATGGCGCCGCCCACCTGCAAAGTCCTCTCAGAATCGGACGTGCTGCCGCCAAGCATGAACAGGTGCGCGACTATGAGGTTGACCGTGTCGTCCCTGAATTTCCCGGACAATGCGTCAAGGATGCCGCCGACCTTGTCGGAATATGCATCCTGCAGTACTGCTTCATCCGCTCTGCCGGCAAGCACTTCTTCCAGCCTGGACTCGGAAGGGAACGGCATGGTCAGCACGACCGCATTGTGATCGCAGCGCGACATACTGAGTTCCAGCCATCCTGGTCCCGAACCGGCGATACTGATTCCTTCCGCTTCGATCCTGTATTCGCCTGCATCGCTTCCTGGATAGCCGAGCAGTATTATCCCGTTTTTGTATGCCAGGGGACTCGCTGCACAGAGCCTGTCCGGGTTGTCATGGTTGCCGGCGATGACTATCACGGCCCTGCCGCCCTTTCCGCCAAGCCTGTCCATTGCGTCGAAGAACAGTTCTTCGGCGGCGGCAGACGGGTTGTACGTATCATATATGTCTCCTGCGACGAGGACGAGATCCACGTCCTCCTCATCTGCGATCCTTACGAGGCAGTCGATGAATCCACGCTGTTCATCCATCCTGCTGACATGTTCGAGGTTCCTGCCAAGGTGCCAGTCGGACGTGTGCAGTATCCGCATCGGTGATTACCTCCTGCGCAAAAATACCGGCGATCCGGCTCCGTATATATTGATTATATTATTTATGGCATGCGGGTTCAAAAAAACTTTCAGGCAAAATAAAAAGGGCCTCACAGTACCGCACGATACCGTGAAGCCCGCACTTTCCGCGAACCTGTTACTTCAGGACCCTCCTGGCCGTCATGTAGCACTTCGCATAAAATCCGCTGCTTATGTCGGTGATGACGACGCCTCCGTAATACGAGGAACTATGTATCATTTTGCCGCCCCCTATATATATACCGACATGGTTTATCCCGTTAAGGCCACCGTTCGTATCGAAAAACACCAGGTCTCCGGGCTGCAGGTCCGCCTTTTTCACCTTCGTGCCGTTCTTTGCCTGGGCTGCGGAATTCCTGTTCAGAGTTATGCCGAAATGATTGTAAACATATTTCACGAAGCCTGAGCAGTCGAATCCCTTCGGAGTGGATCCTCCCCACACGTATTTCACGCCCATGTACTTTTTGGCGTAGCCGATGATATCATCTGCCCGGGACCCGCCCCTGGACGCTTTCCCGGATGTGCCGGACGTATCCGGAGCAGTGCTGCCGGTCGTGCCCTGATCGTTTTCAGCCGTGCCTTCTGACGCGCTTAGCGCTGCAACATCTGATACACTTGATATTGCCGCTTCCGCCGATGCTGCATCCCTGCCCATCAGGCTGTCCAGCTTGCCCTTCGTCTGCTTTCCGGCGATACCGTCCCGCAGGAGCCCGTAATCTGTCTGGAATTTGAGGACCGCGGCTCTCGTGATGTCCCCGTAATACCCTGTCGGTTTGACCCTCATGTATCCCAACTGATAGAGGTCTGCCTGCAGTGCGTACACTTCATCGCCCCTCATGCCCTTTTTCAGAACCAGGTCCGAATAGGCAAAAACCGCTTCAGCAGACAGCACGGCAGCCAGCAGAAACGCAGAAAGCGACGCCAGGTACTTCTTTCGTAACATCTTATGTATCCTCCTCTTTTCTTTTCGCCTGCGAGGTTAGCTGACGGGTTAGGTAAAAGAGTACACCCCGCCATATGCAATGGCTTCACCCCATGAAATTGGCTCCCCCGCTCCCCTGAGGGATCAGGCACCATTAGTTTACCATAATGAATACATTATGGAAACCTATAATAATTTACAGGCAAGAGGAGGTTATGTCGCCGTCCGGCACCACACCTCGTGCTGACAGGTACTGTTTTTCTGGTCCGGCGAGGCATCCTGTCCAGGACAGATCTGTATTACGCTTAAGGTCCATTGTGTGAAGGCAGAGCTGTATCATACTTAAGGTACACTGTATGATCAGGCATCAGGACGGTGTGCCCTCATGATTCAGGCTCGCTCCTGTGCCCGGCTTTGCCGTCCTGTTTGCGGTCATGTTTCCTGTCGGGCTTCTTCTGCGTGTCCTGCAGATCAGCCTGCTGCATTATCCTGATCAGCCTTTCGCATGCCAGCTTGCTGCAGTAGCTTGATATGGCAAGGCTTAACGCGATGTCAGGCAGGGTTTCCATGTCCCACTCGGTATCGAGCCTGCCTGCAGTTTCAGAAAGGGCTTTGTCGAGCAGTTCTATGAAATTCATATAAAATGTTTCATGGTCTTTGCCTTTTTGCACGTGCTTCAGCAGAAAACCGGTATCCTTCACCGACAGCACCTGTTTGAGCAGGCATATCTCCGTAAGGCCGGCAAGGTGTTCGCGGTTGTACTTCTTGCCGTCTGCCCTCGGCAAAAGGCCGTCCTTTATATAGTTGTTGACCATGGCCGAGGTCAGTTGCCCGCCTTCTTCAAAGTTGATCAGCTGCCTGTGCATATATGACAGTACCTGGTCCTTGTACAGGCCGATATCAGGGAACTCCTTCCATCCCACGGGACGTTCCGTGGCAAGCTTTTGCTTCAGCTGCCGGAGCTTTTCCCTGGTATCATCGATCTGCGGTTTGGTTTTATCCATGCCGGCCTCCTGCGATATTTTTCGACATATGTTTATAATATTCTACTACACAAATCGTGATATTGTAAACACAAATATGGGTAATATATATGTATATTGACATATTGATTATCAGTTAATATAATATTCAATATCAGATTACATATTATTCAAAAACGGGTGACGTAAGATGATCGATTCTGTATGCATATTCGGCGATTCCATTATGAAAGGCGTAGTGTTCGACTCTCTCAGGGGCAGGTACGCGTATCTGAAGAACAGTTTCCTTGAAATCCTCAAGAGGCACAATAGTTCAGTCAGGGTGGACAATTTCTCAAAGTTCGGATGCACGATAACCGTTGGTAAAAAAATCATCGAAAAGCATGCAGACAGGCTGTCAGGCTACAGGTACACGGCACTCGAATTCGGAGGCAACGACTGCGATTTTGACTGGAAAGCGATATCCGAGCGGCCGGATGATGTCCATCTTCCCAAAACACCGCTGGAAGAGTTCGAAACACTGTACAGCCGGATCATAGACGACGTCACCCGTGCCGGCAGCAGGCCAGTGCTGTTCACACTGCCGCCTCTCTGTGCCGAAAGGTATTTCGCCTGGATCTCAAGGGGCCTGAACGCTGAGAACATACTCCGCTGGCTCGGCGACGTGGGACATATCTACAGGTGGCACGAGATGTACAACAACGCTGTGCTAAAGATCACCGCGGCGAAGAACACGCTGCTCATCGACATACGCGAAGCGTTCCTGAAGACCAGGGATTATGTGAAGCTTCTGTGCGCCGACGGCATCCACCCGAATGAAGCGGGGCATGCGCTGATTTCCGATGCGGTCATGAAAGCCATCCCTGCACTTGCATAAACCGCTGCGGCTCCCGCGTGGAGCGCTGATTTGCCGGCGGTCGGCCATTATTTGCCGGCGACACGATCATTACTCCGGCGGTCGATCATTATTTGCCGGGGACACGATCGGCACATTCCCTTGAGTAGAAAGAAACCGGCATATTCGACTCATTATTGGCGATCATTATTTTCCGGCAGCCGATCATTTTTAGCCGGCGGTCAGCTTTCGGCGGATGCCTTTCAGTAGATCACCAGTTTCCTGCCGCCCAGTCTCTCCTGGTCCACCAGGTCGGCGTATGATTCGGGGACCGTGACCGTGTCCGGGTCTCCGTCGCTCACGAATTCATTGCTGCGTTTCATGTTCGCGAGCCACCACTCGATATCGAATTCCACGGGTTCTATGCCCGGCGACCTGACCCTGTGCGTTGAAAGCGGATCGAACTTCACGCTGAACGGTGACTGGGCAGGGTCCCAGCCGACTTCCAGTATGGCCATGTTTTCATAAGGGACACCTTCGTATTCGCCTTTTATCACGTACTGCTCCAGGTTTTTCGAACGTGCGCCGAACGGCAGCGCGAGGGCTGTGAATTTATAGCCCGGTACCAGTTCATACATCCGTTTCTGGTTCCCGCCGATCTCCTTCTGTACAGCTTCCGCTGTTTTCGCCTCAGTCCTGAGATTGATGTGCGAGTAGGTATGATTGCCTATCTCGAATCCTTTGTCGATAAGGTACTGCAGGCGCTGCTGCAGCGTGCCTGCCTTGCCGAACGTCTCGTTTTTAAGGTTTACGAAAAAAGTGCCCTTAAGTCCGAAATCCGGGTGGAGCCTGTTGAACTCCTCCATTATCGCCACTGCGGACCGCGGATTCACCTTCAGTTGGCCGTCCTCTTCTATGAAACTGAACTGGCCGGCAGTGCCGTCATCGAACGTAAATACCATCGGGATATATCCCGCAGGTACATCGATATGGCCGTTCAGGTAGTCATTGAGGCTGATGAGCCTGTAGCCGGATGTGTACAGCGTTTCGAGCAGTTCCCTGAAGGCATCGAATGTCATCATGTATTCCCTGTCGCTTTTTCCATATTTCTCGATCTCATGTTCTTCGATGAACCTGTGGAACATGACGACCATGATCCTGCCGGCTTCGTTGGGCTTCACGGCTTCCAGGTCTATCGGCCCCGGGCCGTTGCCGGGTCCATCATTTGCGCCTGCGCCGCCGTCCGTGCTTTCCTCCGTCCCATCCGTGTCAGTATCCCCGGCAAGTGGATCACCTGTGCCGTTCCCGCCGTCCTGTACCGAACCGTCCGGCTGTCCGGAAATTCCCGGGGCATCCATGCCACTTCCCTGCAGCTGCCCCGGCTGTCCCTGCAGGTCCTGCAGACCGGGATCGTCTTTCTGCTGCCTGCTGCCTGAACAGCCCTGGAGCAGAAGTCCGAATACCAGTAATGTGACCAGTAATGCGAACGTCCTTTTGTATCTGGCGACTGGTCCGGATATGACCGTTGACTTTTGACTGACTGCTGATTTTGGACCAGCTGTCGGCTTGGATATATATGTCGAACTGACAAAAGCGCTGTACCTGTTGACCATTTTCTTCCTCGCTTCTTTAGTGTATTTCGATCGTTTTATTATTTGCATGATAAGACGCTGTGATCCCAAAAAAGTTCCCTGTTTATTGAAAATTGTCTACAAAATATTGCCCCGGCGCAAGACCGGTTCCGGCACAGATTTGCCTTATCGCCGGTCTATCCCGGCATTAAGCATCTTTGCATAGATCATCTCAACACAAATGCCAGCCTGGTCTCTTCACCTTTCCTGAGACTGATGCATACCTGCGACGCATCAGCGGGTCCGTCCGCTGTACCGCCGGAAGACTGTCCAGCGATGCGCACGTCCTCACCGGCCGATCCGATGTTCGGGCATGACCTTTCGTTCCGGGACGACCCGCCATCCTGCGGCGATACACCGACCCGTAGCAATGCGCCTCCCGGATACGACGCGCCTCCATGAAGCATTGCGTTATTCCTAAACAATGCGCTATCCTGGAGCACTCCGTCCCTTTCAAATGATTCGATGGCGCCGGGCAGTCCCAGCCTTACCTGCTGGTCTGTTTCAGACCTGATAACGGCTGATATGGTCCTTGCGCACATGTCCCACCTGAGTTCGGAGATCGTGATGCGGCCCCTGCACAGTATGCCGCGCGCAACGCCCTTCGGCAGGCTTTCCGGCAGCGCAGGCAGCAGTTCTATATACCCGGGCAGGGAAAACACGAGCATCTCCAGTATGGCGGCGCTGAACCCAAGGTTCGCGTCCATCTGGAACAGTTCGCCCACGTTGTGGCAGGTGAACAGGTTCGGCAGCAGGAATTTTGCCATTATCCTGCCTAGTGCCCTGAAGGCAAGATCTGCGTCCTTCAGCCTGGCGCTGATATTTGCAAGGTGGGCCAGTCCCCATCCGGTTATAGCCTCAAGGCCATCCGTGAGCCTGAGTTCCGCTGCCCTGAGACATGCCCTGTACAGCCCGGGAGTACCTTCACGGGTAACCTCGAAACCCGGGAATATGGGATAAAGGTGCGATGAGTGCCTGTGGTGGTAATCATCCTCAAAAGCAGGGTGCGACCATTCCTTCAGCGCACCGTCGCTGTTGACCAGGTAATCCGGCATTTTATCGAGCATGGCCTTCCACTTCGGGATGTTTTCTGCTTCGATGCCAAGGTGCTCACACGCAGAAACGAGGTTTGACAGGACTTCCTTTGCAACGGCGATATCCATGGTGGCGTTTATGGCCACCGGGTTGTCAGAATTGGAAGGAGTATTTTCCGGCGAATATGACGGAATGAACTCGTATTTCCCGTCCGGGCCTTCCACGAGGAAATCCTCGTAAAACAGTGCTATTTCTTTTAGCAACGGTACCGTATGGTCCTTCAGGAACGCATCATCGCCGGTGAACTGCCAGTAGTCGTAAAACATCTGGGCAAGCCAGCCTGCTCCTGCCGTCCAGAACATCATCGGAAAGTCCTCGCAAAAATGCTTCGTCAGACCGCTGGTGGAAGAGCGAGGGCTTGACAGTATCCCCCGGCATCCGTACAGGAGCCTGGCGTTCATTTTCCAGTCCCCGATGAACGATTCTATGAGGTTGAAATAGCTTTGGGCCAGTTCAGGCAAATTGCCCGGAAGTACCTGCCACATCATCATCTGCAGGTTTTCGTCCAGCGTATAGTCGGAACACCACGGCGGAGTCCAGGTGCCGTTCCAGACGCCCTGCAGGTTGGGAGGCAGTTTCCCGCTGCTGGAAATAAGCAGGTAACGGCCGAAGTCATACATCTTTTCCACAAAGGCAGGCGAAATGACGCCGTTCTTCGCCTGTTCCATGAGTTCTTCGTTGCTGCACACGGTGTCTGCATCTGCCCCGGCTGTTTTTCCGCCCCTTGCAGGCATGTCGGTTTCTCCGCACAGTTCCAGCCTCATCCGGTTGAACAGTTCACCATGTATGTAGGCATGTTCTTTCAAAAGCGCTCCATAATCCGGCGGGAGAGCAGCGAGTTCGGCCATTGCCTCCGGAAGACAGAAAGAAATGTGGTCCCTGCACGGGATCGTCCGTGCGATGATCGTCGCTCCACGGGTGTCGCGCAGCTCTACAGTGCCGTCTGCATGTCCGACATGCCCGCCTTCGGCATGCACCCTTACCACTCCGAAGTAACCGCCGTCGCCTACTTCATACTTGCTGTCGAATATGAGCCACATTTCATCCCCGGGATTCGCCCGGTCTCCGCAATGTGTCTTCTCCGCAGAGCAGTCCGGTCCCGGCTCCCGAGAGATGAGACCGGTGAAAGTGCCGGCCCTGATGGATACAGACTTTATATGCCGCCTGCCTTCCCGCTCCGCCAGGTGTATATCACAGTCCAGCCTGTCTCCGGAGGGAGCTTCCAGTTTTATGACCACCGCATCGCATGCCCTGGAGACGAAAACACGCCTCTCGTATGTTCCTTTTTCGCCTCTCCACCTGACACCGGCCTCGCCGGTCTCAAAATCCAGCCAGCGCACATAATCAGCTGCTGTCCCGGCGTCATCCGTTTTGATCCGAAGTTCGAAAGCCGGATGGAAAGGGTCCGGCCAAAGCAGTTCCGAAGGAAAGCCCTTCTCCCTTGCCTTATCGAGGAAATGCCTGGTGGCCTCCCTGTATTTTCCCTCCCTGATCAGCCTGCGCACCTCCGGAAGTTCACCCGACATGTCGGGCAGGACGGTTGCAGCGTTGACCGGTATCGGCAGGAACAACCTTTCATGGTTGAATATTATGGTTTCGTCAAGCGGTTCTCCCATCACGAGGACACCCTGTATGCCGTTCCCTGACGGGTAAGCCTCGTCCCACTTGCCTGCCGGCTTCACGTTCAGCATCCCTTTATGCACCAGATCGATCATATCGCACCCCTTGCACTGTATTCTTTGCTGTTTTGCATTCCCAACTGGTTTGTATTCCCTGCTGGTTTAGACTCCTTGCTGTTTTCTCAATGTATCGTCCGGTATCAAGTTTACCATATTTTTGCCCTGTTAACTACGGCCACAGATGGCTTTTGCCCGGAAGCTGCGGCGGTATCTGGTTTCTTACCGGCAACTACGGCCGTATCTCCTTCCGACCGGTTGACCGCAACAGCATGTCTGTTTTCCATGGTCGATTAAACAGACGTTTCTTTCACCCGATCAACAAAACAGGCAAATCGTGTGCAGTTTTTTCACTTTTCGGATATTTATACTGGAATTATTGCCAATTTTATGCTTTATGGTTGACGTAAACCGACTTCAGCAACATTACGTCATCCTCCGACAGTAAACAAACGGCATCTTGCTGCATAAAAGTTGAAAAACTACACACAAAAGGCGGGAAAATCAGAATACATTGGAGAACTCAGAGTACATCAGGGTGCGCAGGGTATATCGGGTACTTGGGATATGTCGGGATACCCGGAACGCATCGGAGTACATCAGGTACGGAATGCATCAGGATACCCGGAGCACTCAGAGTACATCAGGGTACTCGGTATGCAACGGACTGCCTGGAGTACATCGGAATGCCCGGAGTATATAAAAGCATATCGGAGTGCCCGGAATATATCGGGATACCCGGAGCACAACGGTTCAGCATTCGATCAGTTCGCCGCTGTAGAACAGGTACAGGTACCTTTCGGTCACCTTTTTGCCTGTGATCCGCTCCAGCGCTTTCGTATAGTAATCTATCTGGACCCTGTACCGTTCCTTTATGATGTCGGAACGTCCTTCCGGCACATAGTCGGTCTTGTAATCCAACAACACGAGCCCGTTTTCCGTCTCGAACCAGCAATCGATGACGCCCTGCAGCAGCATCGTTTCATCGCAGTCCGTAACTTCCTGGAGGTCCGCCCGGCTGTCCGGCTGAGGTCCCGCCAGGAATTCTGACAGAGGATCCGGCTGGAGTTTCAGCCGCAGTTCTGAATAAAGCTCCGGTTGAAGTTCTGACAGTGATCCTGACTTATGCTCCGATCGAAGTTCCTGCTGAAGCCCCGGTACAGGTTCCGGTTTCAGAACTTCCGAGCATTTGATCTCGATGGTAAAGGCAGTTTCCCTGTGTACGGAATCATGCATTGAAAGCATGCGCTTCCCAAACGGAGACATGAAGAACTCCGCGACCGCATCCGGATCGACGGATTCCGCTTCCGCAGGCGTCAACAGTTCCCGTTCCGTCATGGATGCCACCTGGGAACTGATTTCCCGGACAAGTTCGCAGGCAAGGTCAATATCCGATCCGGAGCCCGGATCTCCTGCCCGCTGTGTCACTTCAAAGAGCTTGCCCAGGTCAAGGTGCTGCATGACGAAATGCATCACAGTTCCCCTGTGAGCAGCACTCAACCCTTTGTCGGGCTCCAGGAAAAGCGGCCTTTCCTGCATGGGCTGCATATACGGCACGGCCGACTCTGGCGCTTCCTCAAGCAATGCCCTGCGCTTGAGTTCTGTCACCGATATTTTGGCCGGCACTGTCGTCAGCTTCCGGTAAGGATAGACCCATTCGAGGGCTTCGATGATATGCCGGACTTCCGCCTGTTCCGGGTTTTCCCGGCAGACTTTCGGCTCCTGGTTTTCCTGGCATTCTTCCGATACAGCACTTTCCCGGTAGTCTTTCGATGCCTGGTCTTCCTGGCATTCTTCCGGCACAGCGCTTTCCCTGTATTCTTTCGCCGCCTGGTTTTCCTGTTGCACTTTTGGTGCCGGTCCTGCCTGATGCTCCTGCGGTTCCACACCTCCGGGCCCATTCGCTGCCACCCGGCTTATGTGCTCATCGTCCCGCAACTGGTATCCGGCTTCTTCAAGCCGGCACAGGCTTCCGGCTTCCGCTCCCGGCAATCTATCGTTGTCGTCGCCGCATCCCAGTATATCCTGCAGCCACTCCCTGATATTTTCGGCAGCTTCAGGCGTGCCTTTCCCGATACGGGCAACGCCTGTTCCCCAGAACCTCAACTCCAGGAGCGGCTCATCTGCACTGCCGGCATCGTCCATCCCGCCGTCCTCACGTTCACAGCCGGACTTTCCGGCTGCTCTGTGATCCACAACGGCAGGTCCTATCCAGTCCAGGTAAGAGGATGCCTGCATCATGTCATAGGAAGACAGCTTGTCAGTCCTGCCTGCCGCCTTTTCACGCCACGACGCCAATGCCGCCGCATGATCCCGGACGCTGCCCGTGATTATCAGCTTCTCCCTTGCCCTCGTCAGGGCGACGTAGAGGATGCGCATCTCTTCCGACAGCGTTTCCAGCCTGAGTTTCTGCCTTATGGCAAACTTGGGCAGCGACGGGGTGATCGTCCTTTTATCCAGGTCGACGAGATCCGGCCCGAAGCCGAGATCCTGGTGCAGCAGAATAGAGGCGTTGAGGTCCTGCATATTGAACCTCTTGCCGCATCCGGCGATGATCACGACAGGGAACTCCAGCCCCTTGCTCTTGTGGATACTCATGATCCTGACGACATTGTCGTTCTCTCCGAGTATCCTGGCGCTGCCCATATCACCACCGCCGCTCCTGAGCCTGTTGATAAAGTTGATGAAGTTGAACAGGCCCCTGTAACTAGTCTCTTCATACTGCCTCGCACGTTCGAACAACATCCTCAGGTTGGCTTTCCGCCCGGCTCCGCCGGGAAGGGCTCCGACATAGCTGTAATAGCCGGTTTCGGAGAGAAGCTGCCATACAAGTTCGTCCACGGGCGTGTATTGCGCCGCGTCCCTCCATCTTTCGAGCCTGGCAAGGAAATCCCGTGTTTTGCGCCTGACATCATGATTTCCGGAACCGAAGGATCCATCGGCCATAGCATCCGGTCTGGTATCGGCCATAGCAGCCGGTCCAGCCATGTCATCGGCCACAGCAACAGGTCCGGCCACGCCGCCGGCCACAACAGCCTGCCTGGCCACACCGCCGGGCATGGCAGCCGGTCCGGCCACGCCATGCGCCCCGGTCTTTCCATCAGATCCGGCCAGCTTCAGCATTGCTTCATATATGGATGCCGATCGGTCTGCCAGCCTTATGTCCGCCAGGTCGTCCGTGCTGAAACCGCCGATCGGCGACCGGAGCACGGCCAGCATCGGTATGTCCTGGAACGGATTATCGATGATCTGGAGAAGCGAAAGCATCGTTTCGACCTCGACGGTCCTGAAATACCCGATGCCGGTATCGGCATAGGCCGGGATCCCCATCAGCGCCAGTTCGTCGACAAAAACATCCGCCCAGTTCATGGTAGTCCTCATGAGGATGACTATGTCACGGTATTCGGCCGGCCTGTACCTGCCGGTCTTTTTGTCGTAAACGTTGAACCCGGCGGGCTCATGCGTGACAATACGCCTTATTATATTGCCGACCAGCCGCGCTTCAAACTGGATGTTGTCCAGACGTTCCTCGTCAACCTCTTCCGCGGCGCCGTTTTCTTCAGGTCCGCCGTCTCCGCGGCTGCGGGACGCATAACTGGTATTGCCCGTATCACTCCCGGGCATATTGTTAAGGGCAGCATCATCGTTTGCTTTCATACCGTCGGCAGATACGCCTGCACCCGCTTTCCCTGCTTCTGCCGTATCCGGTTCTCCGGTCACGCCTGTCTGCCCATTCGGTTCCCCGGATTCGTCAAGTCGTATTTCGGCCGACTGGTGCATCTCTGTCTCTCCGGCTCCTTTTGCTGTCCCTCCCGGTTCCCCGGCTCCATCCGGGATCATCCCGTTCGCTTCCGACAAAAGGTCAAGTATATGCAGTTCCACAGGTCCGCCCGTGACGCAAGGATGTTCCGGCACGGGAAATACCGCTCCCGGGTTCAGGTATTCCTGCTCCGTGTAATCAAGTTCACCGACCTGGGGCGACATTATCCGCCTGAATATGAAGTTCACCGCGTTTATGACCTCGCGCCTGCTCCTGAAGTTCCTGTAAAGCTGTATCACCCTGTCTTCATAACCCTTGTCGCGATGCCAGGCATTGTACTTGGAAAGGAACAGGTCAGGCCGTGCCTGCCTGAACCGGTAAATGCTCTGCTTTACATCGCCCACCATGAACATGTTATGTATACCGTCGTCGTTGCCTGACACCACCGACAAGATGAACTCCTGGATGAGGTTGCTGTCCTGGTACTCGTCTACCAGTATTTCCTCGTAGCGTTTCCTGAGCTCCTTCGCAGCCGCCGTCGGAACTCCCTTTTCAAGGAGCACCTGCAGGCAGTAGTGCTCGAGGTCATTGAAGTCGAGGACTCCTTTTTCTTTCTTCATCCGGCGGTAGATATCGTCGAATTCCAATACCATGTCCGACAGGTACTTAAGCTGCGGATACAGCTTGCGCAGATCCTCCCTTATTTCGGCGCAGGTAATGTCGAATCCGCTGGCATGGAGTTTTTTAAGCCTCTCCTTCACGGTGTTCCGTATCGCCTTTATCTCTTCCTGCACGGTTTTGTCCGCGTTTTTGCCGCACCTCGGCAGCCTGGCAAATTCCAGTGCAGCAAAGGCATCGTGCAGCCTGTCCCAGGCCAGGTCCGCATCAAATACGGGTCCGCCGCCGTTTTCCCCGGAAATATCTTCGTGCCCTCTGTCACAGCGTCCTATATCGTCCGACCTGCTGCCGTCATCCGTGACGTGATCGTCGCTCATATGATCTTCAGCTTCACTGCCGGTCCCATCAGCTTTTTTCATCGCATCGAGGCACAGCGACAGCAGGTTTTCCAGCGCCTTCCTGTCCTGCCCGAGAACACTGTGGTACGGTTCCAGTCCTTCGGCCCTGCTTGCCAGTTCCTCCGCTTTTTCAAGCATAGCTATCAGGCCCCGCAGTTCGGCGGCCGCACTGTCCAACAGCACACGTGCCCACGGAGTGGCGCAAACGCTCGAACCTTCGCCTGTTCTGAAGGCTTCCGCCTGGCCGGCAAGCCACTCCTCCGGGTACGGATGGCTGGATGTGTACCGGTGCAGTGTCATGATGGTGTCACGCAGCAGACTGTCATCACGACCTCCATAACTTTCCACAAGCCTGAAGAAGAGGCTGTCGCTGTCCTCATTCTCGTACTTGCTTTCAAACAGCCGGTCAAGCGCTTCAAGCCTCATCAGCGCGGATTCGGCCTCGTCGGCGATGCGGAAAAGCGGGTCGAGGTCAAGGGCATGGAAATGGCTCCTAACCACCTCAAGGCAGAATGAATGTATCGTCATAATGCTCGCGCGGTCCAGTAGCGCCATCTGCTTCTGCAGGTTCGCGGAAGAAGGATCCTTCTCCAGCGCTTCTGCCAGCGCGTCGCCTATCCTCTCCCGCATCTCGGTCGCCGCTGCATTGGTGAAAGTAACGACCAGGAGCTTGTCTATATCCACCGGGTTCTCCGGATCGGTTATTTTCCGTATTATCCTCTCGACTAGTACTGCCGTCTTGCCTGCTCCTGCCGCCGCTGCGACCAGCAGGTTGCAGCCTCTCTCGGTAATGGCCTCAAGTTGCTCCTTTGTCCAGTTATTCGCCATTGTCTTCGCAATACCTCCGATCCTGCATCAGCGCTGCTCGGCGTCTGCCAAAGGTCGTTTACACACACGCCAGGCACGCCATGGGAAGGCTTTTTGCTGTTTACTGTTTACTGCTCCCTGCTGGTCCGTCCTCCCCGGCCTATTCCTGCTCCCTGATCAGCTTCCATACTTCGTCATCGTCCAGGTCGGCCAGCCAGCGGTAGCGGTTGTCCCGCATCGATGTGTCGAACTGGCATACGGAACTGTAGACGCAGTAGTCGCATGCCGTCATCTTCTTCTTTTTATACGGCCTTACAGCCACGTCCCCGTCGAGGATGCTCCTGCCGATGGCGCCGAGCAGATTCCTCACATGTCTGCACAGTTCCCTGAACTGCTCCTCCGTGGCCGCGGACGATCTCCCCAGTGATCCGTCCTTGTTTATCCTGGCCGGGATGATCAGCGAGTCGCCGGAAATATCCCCGTCCATGCTCCTGATCAGTTTCACGTCCGCAAGCACCAGGCCTTTCATCCGCAACTCCTTCATTATGGCCTTCTCGATATCTTCCTCGGTGCTGTCCCTGCCGCACCTGATAAGCGGGTCGCTGAGCCTGAAATACAGCACTCCCGCAGGTATGAGCCTCCCCTGGCCGTCCTGCTGGCCGAGCACCGCGTCAAGGTAGGTGAGCAACTGCAGCTGGAGGCCGTAATACACGTCTCCCAGCTTCAGCGCCCGGCTTCCGGACTTATAGTCTATTATCCTCAGGTAAGTACCTTCTTCGGTTTCCATCGTGTCTATCCTGTCGATCCTGCCGGTCAGCCTGATGGTCTCGCCCGTAGGCAGTTCGATGTTGATCTCGGGATACCTGCTGTTCTGCCCGAACTCGACTTCGTAGCCGGAAGGCTCGAACATCCCGGCAGAGATATGCCTGCTTATGAGCATTATCGACTTCACGACCGTCCTTTTCAGCCTGTCCGACAGGTAAAGGTACCGTTTGCTGCTGCCCAGCACATTCCTCCCTTTGCCGGACAGGTACCTGTCTACCAGCCTTGAGACCTCAGCCCTGCACCAATCCTCGTCGAGGTCCCTCCAGCTTTTGCCATTCTTCACGAGCGATCTTGAGAACTCGTCGATAATGTTGTGCATGAACGTACCGGCGTCCACCTGTTCGAATCTGAATACCCTTCTTTCTTTCGCCTTCAGTCCGTACCTGACAAAGAACGAAAAAGGACATGCGGCATACGCTTCCATCCGCGAGACGCTGGTGAAAACAGGGTTCCCGTACAGTTTCAGAGCCCTGTCCGCCGAGAGGTTACCTGCCTGGTTCGTATAATCAAGTGCGCTCAGTACCGTCCTGCATTTGTCCTTCCATTCCGGCCTGCCCCTGAACCAGCCATATATCCTCTTCCAGCCTTCATGTATCCTGTTCCCGTCATAAAGGCGGCGCAGCCGGATCACCATCTCATCGAATACCGGTTCCGGCGCCGACGGCCGGGGCAGGCTTTCAGGGTCGCTCATGACATTGCTCCTGACAGTTACTGAAGGTATGATCCTCCTTATCTCCGAAATCACCCGCGACGGCCGGAGTGCCCTCCCTTCCCTGTCGGCCGCCGGATAGCTCAGCCACAGGTACCTCGACGGAGTTGCCAGTGCCATGTATATCATGAACCTCTCTTCAAGGATGCGGTTCTGTGTGTTGCCAGCCAGTTCGAGGCCTGCCCGGGCAAGTCTGTCCCGGTCGCTGTCCGACAGCAGGCCGTCGCCGCCAAGATTCCCCGGGATCACTCCTTCATTGGCGCCAAGGATGTAAAGTGCCTTTATGTCATGGCTCCTCGCCCGCTCCATGCTTCCGACCAGGACCTGGTCCAGCGAAGGCGGGATAAGGCCCATTTTATGCCCTGCAAAACCGGCGGCGAGGATGTCGGAAAAGCGTTCCGTCCCTACTGTCTCGTCGCCGAGGACTTCCACGATCTGCGTGAACACGTTCATCACGGTGTTCCAGACCTGCCGGTATTCATTCGCCCTGTCGAGCATGCCGGCATCGGCAAACTTCTGCGAAAGCTCTTCTATCCGCTTTGCGGCACCGGTCTCACAGAGCAGTTCATATAGCGCCGTGCAGAACGTGACAGCCCGTACGCCGCCTTTTGTTTTAGCCCTGAATGAAATGAGCGGACCGGCAAGCTTCCTCCTGGCCGCATTGATCCTTTCCAGCAGTTCGGGTCTGCGCTCCTGCGGTTCTCTCCTGTCATCCGGTTCAACGGGATGATCCCAGTCTTCCTCGCGCGTCCACGCATTGCCCCTTATCCCGTTGGCCAGGACATAGTTTTCGAGGATGTCCAGGTCGTGCCTTCCAATGGAGAGAAGGCCGGTTTTCGCGTACCTGAAAACAGCCTCGTACGACCAGTTACTTGTAAAGATATCAAGGGCGGACAGGATGAAGACGATAAGCGGGTGTCCGTCGATATCCCTCTTGCCGTCAAGAAAATACGGTATGCCGTAGCGTGTGAACACACTTTTGACTATACTGTCGTAGTCGTCAGGGTTCCTCATCGTCACGGCTATATCCCTGAACCTGAAACCGCGCTCCCTGCATATCCTCAGGATGTCCCTGGCGGTATCCTCCACCTCCGAGTACGGATTGGCGGATGCCGTAATGCAGATGTCATCCGTCGGCCCGGTATACCTGCTATAGGGATACTTCCAGAAGTTCCTTTCCAGGTGTCCGAGCGCTGCCGAGTCTTTGAACCGTATAGATGCCTTCCCTGAAAGGTTGTCAATCTTTACAGGCTTCTCCACGGGTATCCCTTCCCGTTCCGCCAGCCGGACGAGCTTCTCCGCTGTTTTCCTCACCGGGCCGAACACCATCGGCGCATTGTCATTGGGATCGTTCGAAAGGCAGTCGGTACACAGGCAAACCGTGACCCTTCGGGCCTTTGCCAGAAGCTTTCCTATCACCTTGTACTCCTGCGGCGTGAAGCCTGAGAACTCGTCTATCCAGATCTCGGCGCCGTCGTACTGCGTCGAAAGGTCAAGTTTCTTATATAGCTCCACAAGGTCGTCATCTGCATCCAGGTACTTCTGATGGAGCTGTTTCTCAAACTCAGAGTATATCACTGACAGGTCGTGGAGCTTGTCCTTCAGCAGCGAACCTTCTTCGGCATCCTGCGCAGCTTCAAGCAGAGCCTCCGGCGCTATGTCATACCTTTTGAATTCCGTTATGGCATCCGACAGGGACTCGATGAACCCTTTCCTGAGCGCAGCCTTTGAAAACACTTTAAGATCGCTGCTGAGCCTGTCAAGTATCCTGAACAGCAGCATGCTCTTGCCGGCAGGATCGAGGTGCCGGCGGGTGATGCCGCCAACCTCGCTGAAAACCCTGTAGGCCAGTCTCCGGAAGCTCAGCACCTCCGCCATGTATATCCCTGAAGCTCCGGTGATCCTTGCAAGGTTTTTCTCAGCCTGGAGAGAGAACTGCTCCGGAACGATCAAAAGCAGCTTCCGGCCGCCTGTTCCCGTGATGCCGTCACCGCTTATATTTTCCCTTATCTCGTTATAGCAGAAGCTGGACTTGCCGCTCCCTGCCCTGCCGTAGACTATCCTGAGCCCCATACTTACCTCCGCCGGAAAACCACGGGCGATTTGCCAGCAAACGCCTCATGCTATACTAAACTAATATGCGTCATATAGACGTCCCGAAATAANNGATTATGTGAATGCACCGGTTTGTGGATATGCCAATTATATAAATCCCCCGCTGTAGGCGTACCAATTGTGCCTCACAGCCCCGGTCAATATACCCTGCCTGTATGACAGCTGGGTCCTGTTCCGTTATCAATCTGTAATTAACCCGTATATGACAATAAACCCGGCACTGGCAGTCAGCCTGGCCAGGTTGATGTCCTCCGGCTAATATAATTCTATAGCATCGATTTTCAACGCCGAAGCACTTCCGGTAACTTCCCGTGCATATTCCTCCAGTTCGCGCAGGTCCCCGGGGGACACACCGCCGTCTGTCAAGATCGCTGAAAATCCATTCCCGTCATATATGTAATGTTCCTTTCGGACATCTGTGCCAACTCCCGTGATATCCGTCACCCTGATACGGTCCCCGGCCGCCTCCATGGCGATGTCATGCCCGGCGTCGGCATCAAGCCCGGTCAGCACCATGTTTACGCAGACCGGTTGCATGTCCTCCGACTCATCTTGTCTGAGCAGGAACTCGAACAGGTATATGCCATCTTCCATCGCCGTTCTTTCCGCGGTCCGGGCCGGATTGCCGTCACTTCCGCTCTCTGCACCTGTGTCTCCTGCATTCCCGATGCCTGCGTCCATACTGCCTGTATCGCTGCTTCCTGCGCCGTCTGTCCCCCTGTTCCCGGTATACCTGCTTATTATATACAGGCGGTAGCGGTCCTCGAAATATTCCATGGCTATTATGTTTTCCGCATCCAGACCAGGAAAATCGAAAGGAGCTTCTGAAATGACCGCTAAAGAGTCATCTTTTATTTCTGCCTCCTTAAGTTTATAGCCTGCTGCCTCCGATACATACTCGATGAAAAGGACCCTGTCTCCTCCGGCGAAACATGCCTGTTCGATGCGGTCATCCCCGTCCCGGACCTCGTATACGGGTTCATCGAAACCGGCGGCATTACCCGGATCTCCCGTGGCAACGCCGGAGACCCTAAGGTGCGGAGGAAGCAGCTTTTCGGCAAAATGCTGCGTAAAGTAGTAAATTATGCGTGTCCCGTCGCGTGAAACGTCGTAAAGCCTACCGACAGGCCTGATAAACAGGCATCTGCCTTCCCTTGCGTCAAATGCCTGGTATATGTCTGCAGACGGATTCAGGTGGCTTATGGCCATTATGGTCCTGTCCGATATCCAGTAAACTTTCATCAGTTGATCCATTGTTCCCTCAAGCGCAAGCTCTGTCTTCCTCCCGGAAGCCATTTCATAAATGCCGATCTTCTCCGCGGTCTGAAATGCGTCCTCTGACCTGAAGGAATACAGGTAGGCTGCAGCAGTCCTGTCAGGCGACAGGCCAAGGAAATGTTTCGCCCCGGCAACCTCGTCTATTTCGCTGACCGACCCGTTTTTTGCATCATATACATACAGCCTGCCGCCAGACGTGAATACCGCTCCGCCGCATCCCTCTATATTACTGAGCGGAAGGCAGGCCTGCGGGAGTGTACCGTCTTTGCTGCCAACCATATCCGTGCATGCTGTCATCAGCAGCATGAAAACCAATGCCGGCAGCATCGGGATTATGATAGTCCTTTTGTGCAAAAGCCCGCGCATTGTCTCATACACCTCTTAAAAACAAACATGTCGGCAGCCTGTTGCTTAAAATCCGGTAAAATCGCCAGGATGATGTGCCTGTCAGAAAGAATATACCGCCATTGAAGCATTCGCTGTCGATACATTCTGTTCAATATTAAATTATAACATATGGCTGTGTGGTTAACAATCGACAATTTCGCATGCCCGGGAACCGTATCATTTTATCACTATGTCACACTTCGACGCTATCCTGAATTCTTCGAAATACCTGTTCTCCTTCGGGACCCATTCCTCCATGAACCTTCGGTGCATGACAGGCCCGTTCCTTTCAAGGATCCGGCGGCTCTGCTCTTCCGGGTCCACTGCAAGGAAGACGCTGAGATCATAATGCTCCGACAGGGTCGGGTGCATGCTGTAAGACCCTTCAACTATGTTGAGTTTTTTGGGCCTGACGCGGACTGTCCGCTCCATGGCCTGCATGGAACAATTATATACGCGGTATTCGAACTCGCCGCCGCTTTCGATCCC
>LFRM01250109.1_pt1 | contig 42050 bp, 38 predicted proteins | sample 618341 | NCBI WGS metagenome assembly LFRM01 (sample SAMN03654438, study PRJNA283298) | anaerobic digester metagenome | isolation source: pool of bioreactors CSTR01a, CSTR02a, and CSTR03a thermophilic anaerobic... | place: Denmark: Kgs. Lyngby | collected 2014-05-21 | reverse complement strand
CCTTTGACTCTCTTAACCTTGCCGGAAAGCAGATAGTGCTCACCTCGGACCGCCCTCCAAAGGAGATGCAAACCCTTGAGGAAAGGCTGAGAACCCGCTTTGAGTGGGGTCTGCTTGCTGATGTTCAGCCGCCTGACCTTGAAACGAGAATGGCAATAATCAAACGCAAGGCGCAGCTGCTTAATCTCGATTTAAACGATGAGGTTGTTGAATTTATCGCGGACAAGCTTAAAAACAATATCCGTCAGCTTGAGGGTGCCGTAAAAAAAATCAACGCTATGCGCGTTATGAACAATTCGGTTCCGTCAATAGTTCTTGCAAATGACGCAATAAAGGATATTCTTACATACAACCAGCCCGTATCCGTTACGGTAAACAAAATCATCGAGCAGGTTGCGAGAACCTTCGGGGTCTCTCCGGAGGACATAAAATCTCAGAAAAAGAAAGCCGACATCTCCAACGCCAGACAGATTTCAATCTATATTATACGCGAGATAACAGAGCTTCCGCATGAGGCAATCGGTAAATTCTTCAATAAAAACCACTCAACAATTATTTACTCATACGACATAATAAAAACAAAGATGGAGGAAAACTCCTCACTTAAAAACATGGTGTATGAGATAATCAAAAATGTTCAGGAAACCTGATTTTCGCCGCGTGTTGAGTTTTCCGGACTTATGAACAAAGTTATTGTTTTTTGACACCGGGTTTTGAACATTTTCAACATTCTTCCGTAACGCAAAAAAACTTTAAACATTTATCAACAGGTTTTTCACAGTCGTGCAACGCTGAAAAAACGTTAACCTGAAAACGTTGGAAAAGTTTTCCACATTTTCAACAGCCCCTACTAAAGCTACTGAAAGCTTTTTATATTATCTCTGCAAAGGAGAGGATTTTTATGAAAATAATCTGTAACACCCAAAGGCTCTCGGAGGCATGTCAAAATGTTCAGAGAGCGGTTTCCACCAAAGCGGCAATACCCTCAATAGAAGGTATTTTGTTTCAGGCGGATAACAACCGTCTTTCACTTGCCGGATACGACCTTGAGGTCGGAATAACGACTGTGCTTGAAGCAAAGACAGAAGAAAACGGAAGCGTTGTGCTAAATGCACGGCTTCTGTGCGACATTCTCCGCCGTTTGCCCGAGGAAAGAGTCCTCATAGAGGTTGACGAGCATCAGCTTTGCAAAATAAAGAGCGGTGATGCGGAATTCTCGCTTATAGGACTGTCTGCGGATGACTTTCCGGAGCTTCCCTCGGTTACAGGCGGAATGCCTTTGTTTATTAAGCAGGCCATTTTGAAGGATATGATAAGACAAACCATATTTGCCGTATCAAAAAATGACAGCAAGGCTGTTCATAAGGGCATAAAATTTGAGCTTTCGCCTAATAATCTCAAGCTTGTGGCAGTTGACGGCTTCCGTCTGGCAATAAGAAACGAGGTTGTCGAATACGCCGGAGAGGATATATCCTTTGTAGTTCCCGCAAAGACACTCTCAGAAGTAATAAAGCTCACCGATGAGGATGATGAAAATATTGCCCTCGGCGTCGGAAAAAGGCATATTTCCTTTGAGCTCGGCGGCTATAACATCATTTCGAGGCTGCTTGACGGAGAATTTCTTGACTATAAGGCGGCAATTCCGTCGGTAAGCTCAACTGTTGTTATTGTAAATCATAAGCTTCTTTCTCAGAGTATCGACAGAAACTCGCTGATGATAACCGATAACACCAAAAGTCCCGTACGCTGCATATTTGACGACAATATAATAAAAATTTCAAGTACCACCGCACTCGGAACCTCAAGTGACCGCATTCCCGCAAGCGTCGAAGGCACGAGAATAGAAATCGGCTTTAACAGCACGTATTTTCTTGATGCGCTTTCCGCATGTGATACGGATGAAATAAAAATTGAGTTCAGCGGTCCTGTTTCACCTATAATAATCAAACCGACAGACGGAGACAGCTTTTTGTTCCTTGTTCTGCCCATGAGGCTTAAAAATGAGAATTAAAGCAACAGTTAAACAAAAGAAGACCGTAAAAATACCTCTCAGCGATGAATATATCCGGCTTGATGACCTTTTAAAAACAGCCGGAGCCGTCAACACCGGAGGTCACGCAAAAATTGTAATACAGGACGGCGAGGTAAAGCTCAACGGCGAGATATGTACACAGAGAGGTAAGAAGCTCAGAGCAGGCGATGTTGCGGAGTTTGAATCTGTTATTTACGAGGTAACCGCGAATGAAGGTAAACTCTCTTAAAATAAGCGGCTTCCGCAATATTGAGGAGCTGTTTATTGAGCCGATACCGGGTGTAAATGTTATTTACGGCGAAAACGCCCAGGGAAAGACGAATCTTCTTGAAAGTATATGGCTCTTTACCGGCTGCAAAAGCTTCAGAGGAGCGAAGGACAGCGAGCTTACAGGCTTTGAAAAGGATTTTGCAAGAGTAGATATTGGTTTTTTTGCAAAAAACAGAAATCAAAAAAGCTCTGTTGTGATAAGTGATAAAAGACGCGCCGAGCTCAACGGAGTAAAGCTGAAAACCACCTCCGCACTTGCCGGAGAATTCTGTGCCGTTGTATTTTCGCCAGAGCATCTCTCGCTTGTAAAGGCAGGTCCGGCGGAGAGAAGAAAATTTCTCGATACGGCTTTGTGTCAGCTCAGACCTAAATATGCGGAAATTCTTTCAAAATACCGTATATGCGTAAATGAACGCAATTCACTTCTGAGGGACATTGAATATCACAGTGAATTATACGATACGCTTGAAATATGGGACGAGCAGGTTGCGGTCAACGGTGCGATACTCACCTCACAGCGCATGAAATACGTTGAAAGGCTCAGAGAGGCTTCAAAAGAAATATATGAGGGGCTTTCCTCCGGCGCAGAGAGATTTGATATAAAATATATCTCCTCGGCGGGTGAGCTTTCGCCGGATATGGAGCTGTTTGAAATAAAGAACAGTCTGCGCACAGCGCTTAAAGCGTCTTTCAAGGAGGATATTGCCTCAAAAACGACCTCAGCGGGCGCACACCGCGACGATCTTTTCATAGGTATAAACGGTATATCAGCCAGAAATTTCGGCTCACAGGGGCAGCAGAGGTCATCTGCGCTGGCTCTGAAGCTCGGTGAAGCACAGATAATAACCGATTTTACAGGAGAAAAGCCTGTTGCACTGCTGGATGATGTTATGAGTGAGCTTGATGTCAACCGTCAGGATTATATACTCAATCATATTGATTCTCAACAGGTGTTCATAACCTGCTGTGAGCCGTCAAGCGTGCTTCGTATGTGTGACGGTAAAGCAATTCACATAAAAGCCGGAGGGGTAATTCCGGAATGAGAGAGTGAATATATGTACGTGCATCTCGGACAGGATGCGTTTGCCGTGTCGGACGAAATAATCGGAATATTCGACATGGATACCGCAACCGTACAGAAATCCACGAGAGATTTTCTCTCGGAGGCAGAAAAAAAAGGAGAAGTCATAAACGTTTCGGCGTATGAGCTTCCCAAAACCTTCGTCCTGTGTAAAACAAAGGACGGAAAACGAAAAATCTATATCTCCCCTGTATCTCCCGCGACTCTTCAGAGGCGCGCCGGAGTGCGGCGGACAATATACGGTAAATAAAGAAACCGGAGGTCTGAGTTTTGGAAGAAAACAACATCAAAAACGAAAACACAGAAGCAGAGCAGGAGCTTGCGCTTGACAGAGCGGACGAGGTAATGCCCGATTATGCCGAGGAGCTTCCGGAAACCGGCGAATATATGGACACTGCCGTTACGGAAACCTATGACGCGAGTCAGATTCAGGTGCTTGAGGGTCTTGAAGCGGTAAGAAAGCGTCCGGGTATGTATATCGGTTCAACAGGACCTAAGGGTCTTCATCATCTTGTATATGAAATTGTCGATAACTCAATAGATGAAGCGCTTGCCGGCTTTTGTACTCATATTGAGGTTGAAATGCTGCCCGGTGATATAATTACGGTCAGAGATAACGGACGCGGAATACCCGTAGGTATAAACGAGCAGCAGGGTCTGCCCGCGGTTACTGTTGTACTCACCGTACTTCACGCAGGCGGTAAATTCGGCGGCAGCGGCTATAAGGTATCCGGAGGTCTTCACGGTGTGGGTTCGTCGGTTGTTAACGCGCTTTCGGAGTGGTTCGAGGTTGAGGTTTCTCAGAACGGGCATGTTCATTATCAGCGTTTTGAGAGAGGCACACCCACCGGTGAGCTGAAGATTATAGGTGATACGAAGACTACGGGAACCCTCATTCGTTTCAAGGCCGACCCCGAAATATTTACCGAAACCACTGTTTACGAGTTTGAGGTTCTTGAGCGCCGTCTCCGCGAGCAGGCATTCCTCAATGCCGGACTTAATATCAGACTCACCGATAAAAGAAATCCGGATGAAATAAACGAACAGGAATACTGCTATGAGGGCGGTCTTTCAAGCTTTGTCAATTATGCGACAATGAGCAGAGGCCTCACCCCCCTGCACGAGCAGCCCATACATTTTTCCACCGTCAGCGGCGAGCGCTCGGCGGAAATTGCGATGATGTATAACGATAGCTACAACGAAATCCTTCTGAGCTTTGCAAACAATGTGCGCACAATAGACGGCGGTACTCATGAAAACGGCTTTAAAAACGCACTTACAAGGGTTTTCAACGAGTACGGAAGAAAATACGGCATACTCAAGGACAGCGACAAAAATCTTTCGGGTGACGATGTCCGTGAGGGTCTGGTTGCTGTTATAAGCGTCAAGCTTACGGATGCTCAGTTTGAGGGTCAGACTAAGGGCAAGCTCGGCAATACCGAGATGACCCAGCTTGTTTCACAGACTCTTTACAACAAGCTGATGACGTATTTTGAGGAAAATCCGGCGGTAGCTAAGGCAATATTCAACAAGGCTCTCGAAGCGTCCCGTGCGCGCGAGGCAGCAAGAAAGGCGCGTGACCAGGCGAGAAGAAAATCCGCACTTGAAAGCAATTCTCTGCCCGGAAAGCTTGCGGACTGTACCGATAAAAATCCCGAAAACACCGAAATATACATCGTTGAGGGAGACAGTGCAGGAGGCAGTGCGAAAAACGGCAGAGACAGACACATACAGGCCATTCTTCCCCTGTGGGGCAAGATGCTCAACGTTGAAAAATCCCGTCTTGACAAGGTAATCGGCAACGACAAGCTTACCCCGGTGGTTCTGGCACTCGGAACGGGAATCGGAGATGAGTTCGATATAACGAAGCTGCGTTATCACAAGGTTGTCATCATGGCGGATGCCGATGTCGACGGTGCTCATATCCGCACCCTTCTTCTGACCTTTTTCTTCAGATATATGCGTCCGTTGCTTGAGCACGGCTATGTTTATATCGCTCAGCCGCCGCTTTTCAAAATAAGCAAGGGCAAGAAGCACGTCTATGCTTATTCCGACGCGGAGCGCGACAAATATATGGCGGAAATGGGTCCGGGCTGTGACATACAGCGCTACAAGGGCCTCGGTGAAATGGATGCCGTTCAGCTGTGGGAGACAACAATGAATCCCGAAGACCGCATAATGCTGCGCGTGAGCCTTGAGGATGCCGTGGAGGCGGATGAAACCTTCTCCATACTCATGGGCGACAAGGTTGAGCCGAGACGCGAGTTCATAGAAAAGAACGCCAAATACGTTCAGAATCTTGATATATAAGGGAGGAAAACGTATATGGAAAACAATATTCATGTATATAACTACGAAAATCAGAAAATAATCAATGTCGATGTAAACAAGGAAATGAGAACCTCGTTCCTTGATTATTCGATGTCCGTTATAATGTCAAGAGCTCTTCCCGATGTTCGTGACGGATTAAAGCCCGTACACCGCAGAATTCTTTACACGATGTTTGAAAACGGACTCTATCCGGACAAGGCCTACCGTAAGTGCGCGGACACCGTCGGTTCGGTGCTCGGACGCTATCATCCTCACGGTGACGCGTCCGTGTATGACGCCATGGTGCGTCTTGCACAGGATTTCTCAATGCGCTACATGCTCGTTGACGGTCACGGCAACTTCGGCTCCGTGGATGGAGACCCGCCGGCTGCATACCGTTATACCGAGTCGAGAATGAGCAAGATGACACTTGAAATGCTTGCCGATATCGACAAGGATACCGTGGATTTCACCTCAAACTACGATGACCGTCTCAAGGAGCCGACCGTTCTCCCCTCGCGTTTCCCGAACCTGCTGGTTAACGGCTCGTCCGGTATAGCCGTAGGTATGGCAACAAACATTCCTCCTCACAACATGAGAGAGGTTATTGACGGACTCTGCTGCCTTATTGACAATCCCGACGCAACACTTGAGGACCTTATGCAGCATATTCCGGGTCCCGACTTTCCCACCGCCGGCGTAATCATGGGCAGGGCGGGAATACGCGCGTCATACGCGACGGGCAGAGGCAAAATTATTGTCCGTGCAAAGGCTGAAATCGTTGAGGGCAAGAACGGAAGATTCCAGATAGTTGTTTCCGAGCTTCCCTATCAGGTAAACAAGGCAAGGCTTATCGAGTCAATAGCCGACCTTGTAAAGGACAAGAGGATAGAGGGCATATCCGACATCAACGACTATTCCTCGCGTGAGGGTATGCACATGGTCGTAGACCTCAAGCGCGATGCAAATCCGCAGGTCATCCTCAATCAGCTTTTCTCGTTTACACAGATGCAGGTCACCTTCGGTACGATAATGATTGCGCTTGTAAACGGCGAACCGAAATGTCTCTCGCTTAAAGAAATACTTGAACACTACGTTGAATTCCAGTGTGAGGTCATAGTCAGACGCACACAGTACGAGCTTCGCAAGGCACAGGAGCGCGCCCACATATTGGAGGGCTTGCTTACAGCGCTGGAGTTTATCGACGAGGTAATTGAAATACTCAAAAAATCGCCCGACCAGGCGACAGGTAAGCAAAGACTTATGGAGCGCTTCGGGCTTGATGAAGTTCAGGCACAGGCGATAGTTGCCATGCGTCTGGGACAGCTCACCGGCCTTGAAAGAGCGAAAATTGAGGACGAAATGGCGGCTCTCAAGGAAAAAATCGCCGCATATCTTGAAATTCTCGGCTCTCACGAAAAGGTTCTGGGAATACTCAAGGATGAGCTCACTGTTATACGCGACAAGTTCGGCGATGACCGCAGAACTGCAATAGAAAATGTTACGGGTGAGGTGGACATAGAGGACCTTATTCCGGAGGAAAACTGCGTGTTTACCTATACCAACAAGGGCTACATCAAGCGCCAGCCGGTTGACACCTATCATCTTCAGCGCCGCGGCGGCAAGGGTGTAATAGGTATGACCAGACGCGAGGAGGACGTGGCTGAAACCATGTTCACCTGCTCGACGCATGAGTATATCATGTTCTTTACCAACTTAGGCAGAACATACCGGCTCAAGGGATATGAGGTGCCGGAGGGAAGCCGCACAAGCAAGGGCATGAATATCGTCAACATTCTGCCGCTTATGCCGGACGAAAAGGTTTCCGCAATGATACGTGTGCCGGAAATCGAGGAGGGCACATATCTTTGCATGGTAACAAAGAAGGGTGTTATTAAACGCACACCCCTCGATGTATATAAAAATGTACGCAAGAGCGGAATTATTGCCATCTCGCTGGACGATGACGACTCGCTTGCGTGGGTGAGGCTCACCTCCGGAAACGATGAGCTGCTCGTTGCAACGAAAAACGGTATGTCCATACGCTTTAACGAGAATGATGCGCGTCCGCTCGGCAGAACCGCGCGCGGAGTCAAGGCCATAAATCTCAGAGACGGCGACGAGGTTGTCGGAATGACCGTCATAAAAGAGAATTCCGTCATTCTTACCGTCAGTGAAACCGGCTACGGCAGAAAGAGCCGTGCCGAGGACTACCGTCTGCAGTCCAGAGGCGGAACCGGACTTATCAACTACCACACCGCCAAGTACGGAGAGGTTGCGGCAATTGATTCCGTTGAGGAGGATGAGGATATTGTAATGATTTCCTCCGACGGAGTAATAATAAGAATTCCGGTTTCCGAAATAAGCACCTTTGCCCGCCCGTCCAAGGGTGTAAGGGTTATGAAGGTCAAGGACGGCGAAAAGGTGGTAACTCTCACCAGAACAGAGCATGAGGAAGAAAATTCAGACGACGGTGAAACATCTGAGGCCTCAACGGAGTCTGTTTCACAGGAGCAAACGGAAGAATAATTCTTGAGCGAAAACCGCCGCAAATTTTGCGGCTCTGAGAAAGGGACGGTCACATATATGGACGAAAATGAAAACAAGGTTACACCGCCGGAGAGCGATGCCTCCGGAGATACAGATGCAGGAAAAAACGTCAGGAAAACAAAAAAGAAGCTTTCCAACGGTACAAAAAGCCTGATTGCCGTAATAGTTTTATTGATTTTTTCCGCTGTGGCAATAGTGGGCGGATATATTAACAATAAACTTAATCTGATTGTTTTCGCCAACGAAACCACCACGGCAGCGCCTCTGGTGCCCGGTGACGAGCCCATAACAGAGGAACCGATTTATGATGAAAAAGAAGAATGGGACGAAATAAACGACGTTGCAAGAGGCTCGGGCTTCGGCGATGTCATTAAAGAGTGGGGAACCACACGTAACGGTGAAAACGAGCACATCTCAAGCAAAAACGTCATAAATGTGCTGCTTTTAGGTATTGACCAGCGAGGAGCCTCGATGTCAAGCGGGCGCAGCGACGTGATGATGCTTGTATCCCTTAACCGCAAGACGAAAACAATCTCTCTTGTATCGTTTTTCAGAGATACCTATGTTTATATGCAGTCACCCTCCGGCAACAGATTCCGTAAGCTCAACGCTACGTTCAATCACGGCGGGCCGCAGGTGGTTGTGGATAATATAGAGAATTATTACAAAATAGAAATTGACAACTATGTTGTCGTCAACTTTACTTCTTTTTCGCAAATAGTAGAGAAAATGGGCGGAATAACAATACCTGTAATGCAATATGAGGCAAACGAGATAAACAGGAACCTTCCCAACGAAACCCCCGTCGGTTACGGCGATGCAGTAAAGCTGAACGGGCGTCAGGCTCTTGCATATTGCCGCGCAAGGCATATTGATTCGGATGCCGATGTCAGCCGCACACGCAGACAGCGCACAGTTATTGAAGCTGTAATAAAAAGAGCAAATGAAGCGTCATTTTCAGAGCTTGACGGTCTGCTTGATACCTTCCTGCCTTATGTTGTTACAGGTTATACAAAAAACGAAATTCTCAAGCTGAGCACACAGGCGCTTGCCGGAAACTGGGCAGGCTATAAGGTTCAACAGCTTCAGATGCCCTCAAAGGATACAAGATACGGCTACAGCGGAGCCTCCTGGATATGGGTTGTGGACTTTCCGCTTGCCGCGCAGCAGCTTCAGATGTCGCTTTACGGTCAGACAAACATCGAGCTTGAACCGAACAGGGTTACGGCTATTGACCTCATAGGCGGATATGTCAGAGCAAGCAGTTCGACTATTGCGCCGGTGTCAACAACAAATCCGGCAGATGATACTCCGGTGGAGGATGAAACAACCACGCTGCCCGGCGTTACCACTACATTTTCCGCAGCAACAACAACGACAACGCTTCCTCCTGTTACAACCACATTGCCTGTGCCGTCCTCCGGCAATTGAAAGGAATCACAATGCTTAAAAAAAGTGTTGCAATTACAGCGGTTTTGCTGCTTATAACGGTGTTTTTCAACGCCTGCTCGTTCGGGCAGGCGTTTGTTCTCTCTGTGGATTCGTCACACATAACCGACGGTGAGTTTTTGTATTTTCTCGACACCGCACTTGTTCAGAACAAGGAGGCGGACGCCGTTTCCTCGGCAAAGCAGGCTGCGCTTGAGTATAATAATATAAATTCGCTTTTTGCGTCTAACGCGCTTTCTCTGGGAGTTAATGAAAAAGCAGAGTTGTCCTCTCAGGTCAACAGTGTGTGGAAGCTTTACGGCGAATATTACACCGGAATAGGGGTTTCCAAGCAAGAGCTGTATTCAATAAAACGTGCCGATTTTTTTAAAAATGCCGTTTTACGTGCATATTACGGGGAAACGGGGGTTCGCTCAGTTACCTCTGCGGATGCGCTTGCGGCTGCGTTTAATGACAGCTTTGCCGCGGTTCTTATCATCAACGCGCCCTTGTTTACTGTTGAAAACGGAACCAGAGCGGCATTTTCAGACGAAAGAACAGATGAACTGACCCAAAGCTTTGCCGATACGGCGGAGCGCATCGGAACGGACATGACCATGGAGCAGGCAAGCGAAGCGCTTGCCTATGCCGATTTTTCACAGCAGGTGAGTTATATATCTGCCGGAAGCACGGGCTATCCGGAGGGATTTTTTAATCTTATAAAAAGCTGTGAGGAGGGCAAGGCGGTTTCATTTGAGCTTGACGATACGCTGTATCTTGTATACAGAGAATCAATTATTGAAAACCATCCTGATTTTTATGAAAAGAACCGCGACGCGGTTTTATACTCCATGTATTCACAGGATTTTGAAAAGGCGCTTTCTGATTTTGCGGACGGCAGAACGATTGAGTTTGATGAAGAACGCGCAGCTGCGCTTTTCAAGCAGCTGAAAAGTGATAACAGTAAATAGTTGATGTTACATATAGCTCCGACCCAATGTTTCACGTGAAACATTGGGTCGGTTTCTTTTTATCCGGATACGAGCTTGAAAAACAAAACCGGATGTTTCACGTGAAACATCCGGAGCGATTGGGCGCAAGAGAAGAATCAATATTCATCGTCCTCTTTGTCGGTCTTCTCAGGCTGAACAACAATAAGAGGCATTTCAATTACAACAGGGTCATCCTTGTGCTTTCTGGAGTACAGAAGAATTCCGAGGTAAACAAACAGCGCGGGGAACGCACATATAATAATGCTTGATATGTTTATCAGAACAGAGGAGTCGGTATAAAACATAGTTGTTACAAGATAAAACGGAAAGTTAAAGAACATATAATAATCGGTTCCGTGTGAGGAATCGGAGATGAGTGCGAAAATGCCGATAATTACATATATTCCGAAAAGCAAAATAGACATGGACGCCAACAGCTTTTTAAAGTCCGGACATTTAAGGAAAAATCTGCCGGAAAGCCTTCCGAAAAGCAGATACAGCGCAGGAGCGGACAATATCCAGACCGAGGCAGCGAGCAAAAAGGGGAAGCCGTCAAAATAATCCATAAGGACTTCAAAAACAGCGTTTGTTGTAAAAATATAAAACAGCGAGGCAATTATATGAAAGCCGTAATAAAGCAGGGCGCATTTTTTCATAACAGCTACAGTTCCTTTCAAAGAAGCTCATACAGAGATATTTTGCGCAACATGGTATACAATAATATATATTATAATCGGTTTTACGCTAAAAAGCAACATGAGGAGAAGTTTAAGAAAAAATTTAAAAAACTGTTGACATTTTCAAACAATTAGGATATAATCCTAATTGAAACAAGTTACTAACAAGAAGGAGGCGGGAATATGCAAAGAAACACTCTGCAGCGCGAGCTGGTGCTTGACGCGGTATGCTCTTTAAAAAATCATCCCACCCCCGAACAGGTTTATGACTATCTATCCGAAAGATATCCGAGCATCAGCCGCAGCACCGTATACCGCAACATCAACATCCTTTGCCAGAACGGTCAGCTGCTGCGCGTTGAGGTACCCAACGCAGCCGACCATGTCGACCAGACAACGCGTCCGCATTATCACATGGTCTGCCATGGGTGCAGCAGGGTTTTTGATGTCGATTCCGACATCTCGGCTCCGCTTTCAAACGGCATCGGCAGCCGAAACGGGTTTCGCATTGACGGCTGTTATGTTATATATACAGGACTATGTCCGGAATGCTTGAAAAAACAATAAAAATAGAAAGAGGTAACAAAAATGAGCAATCTTAAAGGAACAAAAACCGAAGCCAACCTTATGGCGGCATTTGCAGGCGAATCTCAGGCGAGAAACAAGTACACCTATTACGCGTCGAAGGCAAGAAAAGACGGCTTTGTTCAGATAGCGGAGCTTTTTGAAGAAACCGCCGGCAATGAGAAGGAGCATGCGAAAATCTGGTTTAAGCTGCTTCATGACGGCGCTGTTCCCGACACGGCAACCAACCTCAAGGATGCAGCGGACGGTGAAAATTACGAGTGGACAGACATGTATGCGAAGTTTGCCGAGGACGCAAGAGCAGAGGGCTTTACGAGAATAGCCTATCTCTTTGAAAACGTCGGCAAGATTGAGAAGGAGCACGAGGAGAGATACCGCAAGCTGCTTGCCAATGTTGAGGGCGAGGTCGTTTTCTCGAAGGACGGAGATGTTATTTGGCAGTGCTCGAACTGCGGACACATCGTTGTCGGCAAAAAGGCGCCCAACATCTGCCCCGTATGCGAGCATCCGCAGGCATATTTCCAGATAAAGGCGGAGAATTATTGATTTACAGCGCGTAAAGCACAAAAGGCGGACTGCAAACGCAGCCCGCCTTTAATCTTTTTGGGGATTTTAAAATTGTGTGAGTGTTCCGGCTGCGGAATAGTCCCATGATTTAAAGCCGGTGCTGTATGCGGGGCTGTTGACGGCAAGCGTAAAATCACCGTTTTCGGCATCCTTAAACATCGGGTCGGCAAATACACCGTTATTGTAGTATCCCATGCGCTCTGCTGCCGATTTTGAAATTTTCTCGGAGTTGACATCGTCCTTACAGGAAAACACCTTTTTTCCGCGATTGTAATCCCAATAAAGGTTTTTGTCATCGGTGAATTTGTTTTCAACAAGGCTTAAATAAATAGGAGTATCATCCGAAACAAAAATGTTGGAATAGAGGAATAACGAATTGTGCTCCTCAAGGCGGGTTATACGGAACTGGCCGTCGCCGTTGAGGGCAAAAATGTTATTGCGAATCAGGTTATCCTCGCCGTAGTGCTGATGAAAGCCCTGTGAGGAGCAGTTGTAGGCAAGATTGTTTTCAACAGTTATGCGGCTTGAGCCTTCATCAAGGTATATACCCCAGCCGCCGTAGCCGCTTGAGCCTGCATAGCAGCCCACGTTGTGAATAACGTTTCCGCTTATGACAGAGTTCGGCTGTATTCCCAGGGTGTAGATTCCGCCCATGTCCGCAAGCCAGCCCTGACCGATATCATAAATAAGATTGTTTTGTATTTTAATATTATCGGTGATATTTTCGCTGTAGCCCCACACCCAGCCGGAGGATATGGCAGTATAAAAGCCGTCGTGGATTTCATTTTGTGATATTTCACAGTTGTACGCATGGATAAGAAGTACGCCGATTGCGTTGTTGAAAATCCTGCCGTATGTTTTTATATGGCAGTCCGTGACAACGATATCATGGGTAATATCCGCGGAGGTCTTATCGTTTACGCCCTTGATATATACGGCGTTTCCGCCGATATTGTCGAATTCGCAGGTGCGCGCACAGCAGCTTTCACAGCCAGGACCGAACATCAGAGCCGAGGAGCCTATCCGCTCAAAGGAGCAGTTAACAAAGCTGATATTTTTACATTTTGTAAGGGTTATAGCACACGGTGAATCATAACACGCCTGAGGAGCATTCGGTGAATATTTTATGTTTTGCAGCAGTTGCTCGTTTGCGTCGGTGCGGTAGGAGGGAAAATGTTCTCCGGAATGTATGTCCCATGCGGTGTCACAAAAGCCGATGCCTTCAAAGTTTATGTTGTTGCAGCCGTCAAGAGTTATTATCTGTTCCGTTATTCCGGCGTACAGCACGGTTTCTTCGGGTGTTTCGCCCGCAAAGGGGATGTAATAAAGCTTTTTGTCGGTGCGGTCAAGATACCATTCGCCCGGCTCGCACAGCGCCTCAAACACATTTTCAAAGAAGAACCGGTCTGCCTCGCATATCGTCATGCTTGCCGGCTTTTGCATTTCAATGCGTCCGTTTTGCGTATCAAGATGGGCTATGGGCAGCAGCTCGTCATTCCAGAAATGAAGAATGCGCACATCAACATCGTTGAGATTTTTAAAGCTCATTATGTCGGCGGGATTTGCGTAAAATGCCGCGTGAAGCTTAAAATAACCGGAGGTATCTGCACTGAGAGCATCAGAATCAAGCGCCTGAACAACAGAAAATTCACCCGTTTTAGGATATACGGGGCGGCGGAGCCTGACCTCGCCGTTATACAGAGCGTTGAAATAACCGTCCGGCGAGGAGGTGTCACAGTCGGTTACAAACGCGCTTACCCCGTTTACGCTTGTGCGTGTCCAGCCGGAGATTTCCCTTGCGCCGGAGAACGCAACCCGCTCGTTGGGATATGAGCGATATGTAACATCAGACAAATCCTCCTCGGTAAACACAAGTGTGTCCGAAAGCCGGTATACGCCCTCTCTGAACCACACCGTAATGTGACCGCAGTCCGCGTTTTTGAGTGCTTTTGCCTTTTCCTTTGCCGCTTCGGGAGTCCTCAGGGGAGCTTCCGGAGTTCCGGGGTTTTTGTCATCGCCCGAGGGGGAAACGATGATATCGTGGCTGTTCAAAATTAACACTCCTTCGTCAAATGTTGTCTTTTCGCGCACGCGGGTCTGCGGAAACACAGGTTCTTCCGGAGAGAAAGCGCTGAAAAGTACGGAAAGAAAAGCCATAAATGTTGCGATTACCTTCATGATTCCCGACATAACATTCACCATGCGATACAAAGCATACACAGGAGGCACAAAACACACCCTGCGCCTTGGTATCTTTACCTTTCATATTGATTTTTTGCTGTGCTGTCATAGTATATTAATCGTAAAACAAAAACAGCGGCTTGTCAAGAAAAACAAGTCGCTGAATATATGATTATTAAGAATATGTGCTCTGAGCTTTATAAGGTTACGATATCGTAGGCGTAGGGAGTGGCTGTATTTTCAACGGGATACCAGTAAATCAGCTTTCCGTCGGGGAGGAAGGAGGGGTTTGAAGCGTTCTTAAACCGTTCATCGGCATAAATTTTTGCCGTTCCCGCGCTGTATACCAGTGCCTTGTCGGTGAAGCTGTCACCGCTTCTTACATATCCGCGTACAAAAGCCGCCGAGCCGTCTGCCGTTACACAGGCAACCTCCGGAACGAAGTTTGCATCGGATATTCCGAGGGCTTTTTCTTCTCCGGTGACGAGGTTATAAATTTTCCCGTTTTTAACCGACACAAGGTAGTCTCCGCTGCGGATGTAGTCCGCATAGTAGTCGCCGGTATATTTTTTGGTGCTTTCGCTTGAGGAGCCCTTGTAAAGCAGGGTTTCAAAGCCGCCCGAGCAGGGCTTGATAACAAGAATTCCGCCGTTAACACTCTTGATATACTGTCCGAGTACGCCGGTGATGTAACGTGTGTCGCTGCTGCCGGAGCGTGCGTATACGTCGCACAAATCCCCGAGCTTTGCATCGGTAAAATCGTAAAATCTGCCCGACAGGAAGTAGAACGTGCTGCCGGATGCCGCAATTGCTTCATTTGTAAGCACGGTGAAGTCGGCTCTGTAAAGTCCGCGCAGGTCGAAGGAACGGTTGTTCTGCTTGAAGGCAAAGGATGCCTTTCCGGTTGAAAGATTATACAGGAAGCATTCTCCGTAGCGCTTGTTTTCGGAGTTGAAGTCCGCCTTGTTTGAGTCAAACATCAGCAGATAATTTCCGGATGCCGAATAGCCCTGCGGAAGGTCGCACAGCTTGAAGAACGCGTATTCATAGCCGTAAACGGGTTCTGCTGTCTGCGAGGTGTAAAGTCCGTAGCCTATGGTTTTCCCCTCGTAATTGATATAGTAAATTTTTGCCGATACGGTGGAGGAATTGACCGTCAACGAGACATCGGTGGTCTTTGCGCCGTCAACAGCGGTAAACACGCCGTCGCTGTAACCGTAAAACGCCACAACCCCGTCATTGGTGCAGGTGTAAAAGAGATTGCCGAGCCCGGTTGAAAGCATGGGAAGGGCGGCTTTTTCTGTTTTTGCCGAGGCCGACGGAAGCGGCGAGTCCTTGCTGTCGGACACCGGAGCCGCTGTGGTGGTGGGAGCCGCAGGTTTCTTTTCCGAGGAAAAAGCACCTCCCGCCCAGAGTGCGCCTGCCGACGCGATAAGGGCGATAACAACTATTATTGCGGTAATCGCGGTAGAATTTTTTTTCATAAGCTTTGCTTCCTTACTTATTTATAAAGCGGATGCTTGTCACAAATTTCACATACGCCTTCTCTTATATAATCTGCCTTGCTGTCGAAATCGGTAGCGGCAAGATATATGAACTCGGCAACGCGCCCCATATCCTCTGTTGTGAAGCCTCTGGTGGTTACTGCGGGGGTGCCCAGACGCAGACCGCTGGTAACAAAGGGCTTTTCGGGGTCGTTGGGGACGGCGTTTTTGTTTGCGGTGATGTAAACCTCATCGAGCCTGTGCTCAAGCTCCTTGCCGGTAACACCTACGCTGCGCAGGTCAACAAGCATAAGGTGGTTGTCGCTGCCGCCGGATACAAGGTCGATGCCTCTTGAGGTAAGTCCCGAAGCGAGTGCCTGGCAGTTGTCAAGAATGTTCTGACAGTACACCTTGAATTCGGGCTTGAGAGCCTCTCCGAAGCAGACCGCCTTTGCGGCTATTGTGTGCATGAGGGGTCCGCCCTGAGTTCCGGGGAAGATGGCTTTGTTAATGGCGGGGCCGAGCTCCTCCTTGCAGAGTATCATACCGCCGCGGGGGCCGCGGAGGGTTTTGTGAGTGGTTGTGGTGACTATGTCGGCATAGGGCACGGGAGAGGGATGAAGACCTGCGGCAACAAGTCCGGCAATATGAGCCATATCCACCATGAAGTATGCCCCGACCTCTTTTGCTATGACGGACATTCTTTCAAAGTCGATAAGTCTCGGATACGCGGACGCTCCGGCGACTATCATTTTCGGCTTTACTTCCTTTGCAAGAGCCTCAAGTGCGTCATAGTCTATGTAGCCTTCGTCGTTTATGCCGTAGGGTACGAAGTTGAAGTATTTACCCGACATATTTACAGGCGAGCCGTGAGTGAGGTGTCCGCCGTGAGCGAGGCTCATTCCGAGCACTGTGTCACCGGGATTGAGAAGCGCAAAATATACAGCGATATTTGCCTGTGCGCCGGAATGGGGCTGAACATTTACGAATTCCGCGCCGAAAAGCTTCTTTGCGCGGTCAATTGCTATGTTTTCTGCAATATCGACACATTCGCAGCCGCCGTAATAGCGTTTTCCGGAGTAGCCCTCTGCATATTTGTTGGTCAGCACACTGCCCATCGCCGCCATGACCGCCGGAGAAACGATATTCTCGGAGGCTATAAGCTCGATGTTGCGCTGCTGGCGCTTGAGCTCAAGGGAAATTGCTTCGGCTATCTCGGGGTCGTAAGCCGAAATGAATTTTGCGGAATCAAACATGTCGTTGTACATAGTAAATCAACCTCTCTCACAAAATTATATTCAGTTTATTTTTCTGACGATTGCAATGGGCGTCTGCTGTGACGCCTGACCGAGCGGATTGTCGGCAAAAATCTCCTTGCACAAATCAATGCTTATGCTTTTGTCGGATACGCCGAGGATTTCTCTGCCGATGTCGTTGGAGTCCATAACCACAACCTTGCAGCCGGTGTGCTTTTCGAGCTTTGCGGCTTCTCCGTCGGGGTCCTTGGGCGCCATTTTCGCATAGTGGTTATACGGCGGAAGAGTGTAGTCGCACGGACCGTCTATTGCCCTTGCGCGGTCACCGACCACCTTGTAAAACACGCCGCGTACGCCGAAGGGCTTGGTCACGGCGGAGCAAAGCGCCGCAAACATGATTTTAGGCGCTCCGACGTCATCAAGAGCAAGCTGCATAGTCCAAGGGCTGCCAAGACCTATACCGTACGGCGATTTATAGACAAACTTGCACAGGAAAAGCGCAAGCTTGGACGGCTTGATGTCATCAATATCGAAGGCTCTGCCCTGACTGATGGCGACAATCTTCTCACTTATGAATATCATATCGCCCGGCTGAATGAAGGGCTTGACATACTTGTCCATTATCTCATTGAGATTGTCGCCCTTCATGACAACATGGGTTTTTACCGGATAGCGCGCATAGCGGCCGTCCGAGGTGTCGATTTCAAGCTTTTTTCCCTCATTGGGGTGAAGTTCGGTGTTTTCCATATATCCGCTCTCTTTCTCAAAACACAGTAGTAATAAGGGTATTTTACCCCAATATATAGCATTTTGCAAGGGTTATCAGAATTTTTAACAAGTCTTTGTCAGCCGACGGTGCCGATTATGGGGCTTGCCGGTGAAAACGGCTCATCCGTAATTGAAAATGCTCCGGAAACAAGCGCCCTTGCGTCCTCGAAAAGTGCGGGCGAGGATGCATAAAGCACAGCGAGAACGTCGCCGGATTTCACGCAGTCGCTGGGCTTTTTTTCGAGGATTATTCCGGCAAGCGGGTCGATGATATCCTCTTTTTTAACTCTGCCGGCACCTAAAAGCACACAGGCCGTTCCGCACGCGAGAGCATCGAGTGCTCCGACGAAGCCCGGACGCTCCGCCTTTATTTCAAAGGAGTGCTTTGCACGGGGGAATTTTGACGGATTATCAATATAGCTTCTGTCGCCGCCCTGAGAGGCCGTCATAAGTGCAAGCTTTTCGAGCGCGGAGCCGTTCCTTATTGAGCTTTCGGCGAGTGCGCGGCATTGCTCAGGGCTGCCCTTTCCGGCAAGCTCAAGCATGTTTGCCGCAAGGGTCATGCACACCTCATAAAGTGCCGGGTCACCGCGACCCTCAAGGATTTCAACGGCTTCGATTACCTCCAGCGTGTTGCCTATGGCTTTGCCGAGAGGCACGTCCATGTCTGTCAGAATCGCCCTTGTTTTGCGTCCTGCTGTGTTTCCGATGCTTACCATCGCCTGAGCAAGGGCGTATGCGTCCCGGCGCGAGCGCATGAATGCCCCGGAGCCGGTTTTGACATCAAGAACTATGCATTCGCTGCCTGCGGCAAGCTTTTTGCTCATTATGCTGGATGCGATGAGGGAAAGATTTCCTATGGTTGCCGTGACATCGCGCAGGGCATACAGCTTTTTGTCGGCAGGACACAGGTTGCCGCTCTGACCTATTACCGCCAGACCGTTTTTGTTGACCGCCGCAAAAAACTCCTCTCGTGAAAGGGCGGTTTTAAAGCCCGGGATTGATTCAAGCTTGTCAACGGTTCCTCCGGTGTGTCCCAGACCTCTGCCGGACATTTTTGCCACCTTCACACCGCAGGCTGCCGCAACGGGTGCGACAATAAGCGTGGTTTTGTCGCCCACGCCGCCGGTGGAGTGCTTGTCAACCGTAATTCCGTCCACAGCGGACAAATCCACGGTGTCACCGGATTCCGCCATGGCTTTTGTGAGAATAACGGTTTCCTCGGCGTTCATGCCTTTAAGGTATATCGCCATAAGCAAAGCCGAAAGCTGATAATCCGGGATTGAGCCGTCCGCAGCTCCGCGGGCAAAGAAATAAAGCTCCGCCTCGCTGAGAACGCCTCCGTCGCGTTTTTTTTCGATTATGTCGTACATTCTCACGGGCAAGACCTCCGTTCAGGAATTTTTAACGATTTTTACAATTGCGCTTGTTCCGAGCCTGTCACAGCCGAGCGCAAGATAGTCGGAGGCATCCTCAAGAGAGCGTATGCCGCCCGCTGCCTTCATGCGCACGCCTTCACCGATATGCTCGGAGAAAAGCCGGATGTCCTCACGTGTGGCTCCGCCCTTTGAAAAGCCGGTGGAGGTTTTTATAAAGTCCGCTCCGCTCTCTGTTACGAGGCGGCACATGGTTATCTTTTCCTCGTCCGTCAGCAGACAGGCCTCAATAATAACCTTGAGTATTTTGCCCTCGCACGCCGCGCGCACCGCCTTTATTTCGTCAAGAACATATTGAACGTTACCGCTTTTAAGCTCGCCGACATTTATAACCATGTCGATTTCGTCCGCGCCGTTGCTGACGGCGTCACGCGTTTCAAAAACCTTTGTTTCACTTGTCGAATAGCCTGAGGGAAAGCCGATTACCGTGCATATCGAAAGCGCGCCGCCGACATAGGCCTTTGCTCTGCCGACATAGCACGCGGGTATACATACGCTTGCGGTGTGATATTTCATGCCGTCGTCGCAGATTTCCTTTATCTGCTCCCAGGTTGCGTCAACCGCCAGCAGTGTGTGGTCAACATGGGAAAGAAGCTCGTTTATATCCATATTATAACCATTCCTTTCGCAGAGGCCGCCCTTTTTTGCGCCGGGCTCAGGGCACGAAGGGCACAAATTTCAGTCCTTCATTTTGATTTTAAACACAAGCTTGGTGACCTCGTCGCATGCACCTGTGGTTATGCAGGGCATGTGCGCGTCTCCCGGAAGCATAAGCATAAAATAGCCCGCCTTCAGCTTGACAAGAGAGCCGCTGTCCGAGGTGTAGAAGGCGATGTCGCCGTCGGGCTTGAAGTCGTCGGTAACGGTGCAGTCGCACACGGGCGCCCAACCGATATATTCCTCGCCCTGAGTGACAATCTGAACATCCGCATATTTCTTATGGGACTCGTATTTTGCGCCGTCAAGAGCCTTCGGAGCATAGGTGGATACCGAGCAGAACAGCCTTTCACCGTCAAGCTCGTATTTGCGGTTTGTCTCCGGGCAGGAGGCATAGCCGTTCATGAACCGGGACACCTGTCTGAGCGGCTCAAAGCAGCCCGCATAAAGCTCAAGATTCTCAATTTTATCAACTATCATATTCAACACCCTTTCAAGGTTTTATTTTCTGGCAAGATATATCAACAGCACAGAAATATCCGCGGGGGTAACTCCGGAAATTCTGGATGCCTGACCGACGCTTCTCGGACGTACTCTTGAAAGCTTTTCTCTCGCCTCAAGGCGCAGTCCGGATATGAGGTTGAAGTCCGTATCCTCCGGAATAAGCTTCGCTTCAAGGCGGCGCATTTCGTCGATTGCCGCCTGCTGACGTGTGATGTAGCCCTCATATTTTATACCGATTTCAACCTGCTCAAACACCTCTGCGGGCAGGTCGGGACGGTTTTTGTCAAACGGGGCGAGCACCTCATAGGAAAGCTGAGGCCTGCGCAACAGCTCGCTCAGAGGCGCGCCCGTGGCAAGCGGAGCCGTGTTGTTTTGCTCAAGCACGGCGTTCAGCTGCTCGCACGGAGCGAGCACGGTTTTTTGTACGCGCCGGTTTTCCTGTTCGACAAGAGCCTTTTTCTCAAGAAAACGGTTGTATTTTTCCTCGCTTATAAGACCGAGAGCGTAGCCCTTGTCCATCAGGCGGAAATCCGCGTTGTCCTGACGCAGAATCAGGCGGTATTCCGAGCGGGAGGTCATCATTCTGTATGGGTCGGAGCAGCCCTTTGTCACAAGGTCGTCAATGAGAGTGCCGATGTATGAGCTTGCGCGGTCAAGCACGAACGCATCTTCGCCCTTGAGCTTGAGCGCGGCGTTTATTCCCGCCACAAGACCCTGTGCCGCCGCCTCCTCATAGCCGCTGGAGCCGTTGAACTGACCGGCTCCGAAAAGTCCGGAAATTTCCTGAAATTCAAGTGACGGCGAAAGAGCAAGCGGGTCAACGCAGTCATATTCTATGGCGTATGCCGTTCTCATAACCTTGCAGTGCTCAAGGCCGGTAATGCTGTGAATTATTTTCAGCTGGACGTCCTCTGGCATGGAGGAGGAAAGCCCCTGAACATAGATTTCCTCTGTGTCAAGTCCGCACGGCTCAAGGAAAAGCTGATGGCGCTCCTTGTCGGCAAAGCGTACGATTTTATCCTCAATGCTTGGGCAGTAGCGAGGGCCGACACCTTCGATTTTATGGGCGTACAGCGGTGAGCGGTCCAGATTTTCGTTGATTATCCGCTTTGTTTCGGCGTTTGTGTATGTTATGTGGCATACCGCAAGATTTTGCGGCAGAGGCTTGTCATCAAAGGAGAAGGGGACAATATGCTCGTCGCCCTGCTGCGCCTCAAGAGGGGAAAAATCGACACTTCTGCGGTTGATTCTCGGCGGTGTGCCTGTTTTAAAGCGGCGAAGCGGAATGCCGAGCCTTCGCAGCGATTGTGAAAGCTGTGCGGCAGGGAACATGCCGTCCGGACCGCTTTCGTATGAAACATCGCCGACATAAACCCGTCCCGAAAGGAAGGTGCCGGTTGCAAGAATAACCGCGCCGGCGGAAAAAACCGCCTCAAGCTTGGTCTTCAGAAGCCAGTCGCCGTCCTTGCCGCGCTCAAGCGCAACAATCTCCGCCTGACGCAGGTCGAGGTTTTCCTGAGCCTCGAGGCAGTGCTTCATGTATTTTGAATACTCTCTGCGGTCAATCTGAGCGCGCGGGCTGTGTACGGCGGGTCCCTTGCCGAGGTTGAGCATACGCATTTGTATTAGCGTTGCGTCCGCGGCTCTCGCCATTTCTCCGCCGAGAGCGTCTATCTCACGCACAAGATGTCCCTTTGACGTGCCGCCTATGGAGGGGTTGCAGGGGAGGTTGCCCACCCAGTCGAGATTTATTGTAAATACTGCGGTTTTGCAGCCCAGACGCGCTGCGGCAAGCCCCGCCTCTATTCCGGCGTGACCCGCTCCGATGACCGCAATATCATATTTTTCAGCAAAATATTCCATACATTTTCCTTTATTTTCCTACGCAGAACTGCGCAAAGACTTCATTTACCACTGTTTCGCTTACGCTCTCACCCGTGAGCTCAAGCAGAGCGGCAATTGCGCCGTCACAGCTTACATTTACGGCGTCAAGCGTCATTCCGGAGCTGAGCGCGTCCACCGCCTCGTTCAGACAGTCGGCGGCTTTTTCGCAGCACATGCGCTGCCTTTCTGTTGTCAGAAGCGCTCCCGAGGTGTCGAAATTCTCGGTGCCGAGCACAGCCTCAATCGCGTTTTCAAGGGTGTCGATTCCGCTGTCCTCAAACGCGGAAATCTCAGCAACATATTTGAAGTGAGCTTTTATATATTCAAAATCCGCGCGCGGCGGAAGGTCTGTCTTGTTTATGACCGCAACGGCTTTTTTGCCGGCGCAAAGCTGCGCAAGGCGCATATCGTCCGCATTGAGCGGTTCGGCTGAGTCGAAAACCGCAAGCACGAGTCCTGCGCGTCCGACGCGTTCAAAAGCCCGTCCGACACCGATTTTTTCAACCTCGTCCTCGGTTGAGCGAAGCCCGGCAGTGTCGGCAAGACGCAAAAGGATGTTTCCGACTCTCACCGATTGCTCAACGATGTCTCGTGTTGTTCCGGCAAACGGAGTCACAATCGAAAGCTCTCTGCCCGCGAGCAGGTTCATCAGCGTGGATTTTCCGGCGTTCGGTCTTCCGGCAATTACGGTATCCACTCCCGAAAGCACCGCCTGTCCGGCGTCGAAGCCCGACAGCAGCGTGCGCAGCTCGTTTTCGCAGCTCGAAAAAGCCTCTGCGAGTGTGCTCCGGTCAAGCTCCGGTATCTCCTCGTCGGGATAGTCCACCCACGCGGACATGTTTGCCGCTGCGGATACAATTACCGAGCGTACCGCCTGTGTTTTTTTACCGAGAGCGCCGTCAAGCGCGTTAAGAGCGGCACATCTTGCGTCCTCGCCCTGCGAGCCGATAATGTTCATGACCGCCTCGGCGCGTGCGAGGTCGAGCTTGCCGTTAAGATATGCTCTTTTTGTAAACTCTCCCGCAGGAGCGGGCTGTGCTCCCGCCGAGAGAACGGCGCGCAGCACCTGTGAAAGAACAAACGGCGAGCCGTGGCACGAAAGCTCGACCACGTCCTCGCCCGTATAGCTTTTCGGTGCACGGAAAACAAGCGCAACCGCTTCATCAAGAGGCTTTCCTTCAGAAAACACCCTTCCGTAGGCGGCGGAATAGCCCTTCATATCACACAGTTTTGTCCCGGACGAAAAAGGCGAAAACACCCTGTCGGCAATCAACAGGGCGTCCTCTCCCGATATTCTTATTATACCTATGCCGGACGCCGCACAGGGCGTGGCAATCGCTGCGACAGTAGACATAAAATCAATCCTGTGAGTTTATTTTCAGGTCGGCGTATATCGGATAGTGGTCCGACACGGGGCCGTTGTCGAAAATGTTATAGGGCAACACGCGGTAACGAAGCGCCGTCATGCTTGATTCAGTGAAAAAGATGAAGTCGATGGGCGCGTTATCGGATATGTCGTTTGTGCTGAAGCCGTTGTAGGTGCCGTGTGACATCGTGTCCGGAGCGGCAAATTTTGAGTCGGCAAGCGGTCCGGCAACGATATTGTTATAAATATCGCAGCCCTCTCCGAGATTGAAGTCTCCGGTGAGCACGGCGGGATATTCACACGACGCTATACGCTCCATAATAAGGTTTGCTCCGTTTGCACGAGCTTCTTCACTGACATGGTCGAGGTGCGTGTTGTAATGAGCGTAGGTTTCGCCGGTTTCCGTGTTTTTAAGTATTGCATAGGTGCAGACCCTGCGGCAGGCGGCTCCCCAACCGAAGGAGGGCTCCTCCGGGGTTTCGGAAATCCAGAAGGTTCCGCTGTCGAGCAGCTCATATTTATCCTTGAGATAAAACACCGCGGAATATTCGCCGCTGTTTTTTCCGTCATCTCTGCCGACGCCGACATGAGCATATTCCGGCAGAAGGGAGGAAAGCGCGGTCATCCACGGGGGGTCGGCCTCCTGCACACCGAAGGAATCCGGATGATATTCGTTTATCTGGTCGGCAAGAATTATTTTTCTGTCCTGAAATTCAACAAGATTTGAAATGGCGTTTTTCAGGTTGTAAGACATTATTCTTATTGCGCCCTCTTCTGCAATCACTTCGGCTTCCGGAGCATAAGAGGGATTGGGCTTTACCGCATCGGCAATGCTTCCGAAAAAAGCTATCAGCATTGAAAAAAGAGCGGCAAGGTTTCTGATGGTAACAGAGTTCATAATTGCGTCCCTCCAAAGAAAAAATTTTGATTTGTACGCGGCGTATACAGTTCCCATTATGCTTCCGCCATTGCTCCGCGCAGGAAGCTTACGGCGTTGGAGATGTCTCTTTCGGGGTCGTTGCCGACCTCACGCTCTATGGTCAGGAAGCCCTTGTAGCCGATTTCATCAAGTGCGCGCAGATAGTTTTTCCACGGTACGCTGCCTTCGCCGAGCGGAACCTCTTCAAACGAGGGACCGGTGACGAGCGCATCGTCCTTGACAAGGCCGTAAACTATTTCGGGGTCCTTGAAGAACAGCTGTCTGCCGTCCTTGGCGTGGGTGTGAACGATGTATTTGCGAAGATTGCGCACAGCGCCTGCGGGGTCATCACCCGTAACCATAACAAGGTTTGCCGGGTCGAGGTTTACACCTACGCCCGTTGAGCCGAGCGAGTCGAGGAACACCTTGAGAACCGCCGAGGTTTCCGGTCCGGTTTCGATTGCGAAATGAGCGCCGAGGCTGTCGGCATATTCCGCAAGCTCTCCGCATGCCTGCTGCATGATTTTGAAGCGGTCGTGGTTTGTGTCGGCAGGCACAACGCCGATATGCGTGGTTACGATATCGGTTTCAAGCTCCTTTGCAAGGTCGAGAATTCTTTTGGATTTTTCAACTCTTTCGGGATTTTTGTCGGCATGCACAAAGCCGCCTCCTCCGAGGTCGCCGCACAGTGCGGATATAACCAGTCCGTTGGATTTCACATAATCGAGGAATTCGCGTCTCTGTGCCGGATTGAGGTTTTCGGGAGCCATTTCACCATGTGTGGAATACACCTGAATACCCTGCGCACCGACCTGCGCCGCCTTTTTTACGGCGGTGCGGATGTCCGTTCTGAAGCTGTCAACAATAACACCGATTTTGAAGTTTACCATGTCTGTTTCCTCCCGTGCTTATAATTTTTGTTACGGCAGCATGAAGCCTACTTTTTTCATGACCTTTCCGAGTGTGCGCGCAGACATTGCGGCCGCCTTTTCGGCACCCTTTGCCGCACATTCGCAGATGTAAGCCTTGTCGCCGGAAATTCGCTTATAATTATCCCGGAAGCTGCGAAGCTCCTCAACCACCGCTTCCGCGACGGCGGACTTGAAATCCCCGTAGCCTCTGCCGGCAAACTCGTTTTCTATTGCCTCAAAGCTCATACCGGTGCAGCAGGAATATATTGCCATGAGATTGTTTACGCCGTCCTTGCCCTCGCGGTGCGCAACAAGCGCCTCGGAGTCCGTGACCGCGCTTTTTATCTTTTTGACTATGACATCCGGCTCGTCAAGCATATATACACAGCCCTTGGGGTTCGGGTCGGATTTGCTCATTTTTTTGGTAGGGTCCTGAAGCGACATTACCCTCGTGCCCGCCTTACCGAAGAAGGGCTCGGGCAGCTTGAAGGTGTCGCCGTATATCGAATTAAAGCGCACGGCGATATTCCTTGCGATTTCAAGATGCTGCTTCTGGTCGGCACCGATGGGTACAAAATCCGTCTGATACAGCAGGATGTCCGCCGCCATGAGGATGGGATAAGCGAAAAGTCCGACATTCACATTGTCGGCGTGCTTTTCGGATTTCTCCTTGAACTGCGTCATTCTTGCTGCCTCGCCGAACTGCGTGTAGCAGTTGAGCACCCATGCGAGCTGTGAGTGTGCGGGGACGTGGCTTTGCACAAACAGTGTGTTTTCGTCCGGGTCAAGGCCGAGAGCGAGCATTATCGCATAAAGCTGTTGGGTGTTGCGTCTGAGCAGGGAGGGCTCATCCCTGAACGCGGATATTGTTATCGAATGAAGGTCGGCAACTGCGTAAAGGCAGTTGTAATCGTCCTTCATGCTTGCCCAGTTTTTCAGCGCGCCGAGGTAGTTGCCGAGAGTAGGCACCGAGGTGGGCTGAATGGCGCTGAGCACTATTTTTTTCTTTTCCGCCGTGTTTTCCATGATTATGACAATTCCTTTCGGTCAGGCCTTTTTGATTTTCTCCCAGTATTCGCGGGCTGCCTGTTCGTTTTTGTTATCGCCGTAGTTATAGTATACCTTGTCTTTTATCCGGTCGGGAAGGTATTGCTGCGCAAGCCAGTGGTTCGGATAGTCATGCGGATATTCGTAAAACTGACCCTTGACCTGCTGATCCTCCCCGTCAAAATGCTTGTTTTGAAGTGTTCGGGGGATGGGGCCTGATTTTCCTTCGCGTATGTCCTGAGTCGCAGCATCAAGTGCAAGATATGCGGAGTTGGATTTCGGGGAGTTGCACACAAGCACAACAGCGTCGGCAAGAGGGATTCTCGCCTCAGGAAGACCGACCTGAAAAGCCGCGTCCACAGCCGCCTTGACTATCGGAATTATCATGGGGTACGCAAGTCCCACATCCTCACAGGCGCAGACCATAAGCCTGCGCGCGGCGGAGGGGAGGTCGCCCGCCTCAAGGAGCCGCGCAAGATAATGTATTGCCGCATTTGCATCGGAGCCGCGCATGGATTTCTGAAAGGCCGAAAGTATGTCGTAATGCTCGTCACCCTCGCGGTCATACTTCATGGCGCTTTTCTGTGAGAGCTCAGCGGCGGCATCAAGCGTTATCAGGCGCTTTTCGCCCTGCTGAGGCATACGTGCGGAGAGCACGCACAGCTCAACCGCGTTGAGGGCCTTGCGGACATCTCCGCCGCAGGCATTGGCGATGTGCTCTGTTACGCCGTTTTCGATGTCAAAGCTTTCTCCCAGCTCATTTTCGAGCTGAGCGAAGCCTCTTTTTACGGCGGGGATTACCGCATCGGAATCCACCGCCTTGAATTCAAAAACCGTAGAGCGGCTGAGTATTGCGCTGTATACGTAGAAATACGGATTTTCCGTGGTTGACGCAATCAGTGTTATCGAACCGTTTTCAATGAATTCAAGCAGAGATTGCTGCTGCTTTTTGTTGAAATACTGTATCTCATCGAGGTAGAGCAGCACGCCGTTGGGTGCCGCAAGGGTGTCAAGCTCGGAGACAACCGCCCGTATATCGGCGGTCGAGGCGTTTGTGCCGTTGAGCTTGTGAAGCCGCCGGTCGGTTGCCTTGGCGATTATTGAGGCAAGAGTGGTTTTTCCCGTGCCTGAGGGGCCGTAAAAAATCATATTCGGCAAGCTTCCCGAGGCGATAATGTTCCTCAGGGGTTTGCCCTCGCCGAGCAGATGCTCCTGTCCGACAACGTCTTCGATTGTCTGCGGACGCAATCTGTCCGCAAGCGGTCTTGACATGTTTTCTACCTCTCGAATGTTACTTAAAACTCGTATTCCGCCGTGTCATAGGAAACTCTGAAGCCCTGCGCATGGGCAAGCGGCACAAGGTCATCGTGCACCAGTCCGCCGTTGTGGGAGAAGTGATGCAGACAGAACACGGTTTTTTCGTCCGCAACGCCCAGGGCAAGGAATCTTTCCCTCACATCCGAGCAGGCCTCAACGCCCATGTGACCGTCCCTGTAAGGCTGGAGTATGCCTGTGCAGTCAAGGGATACGAAGTTGAAATACGGCTTGGCAGTTTCAAGATAATCCCACACACGCTGTGAATAGTAGCCGCTGTCGTGGCCGTAAAACAGGGTGGAGTCGCCCTTCTGAATTATGTAGATGAACGGGTCAAGCTGCTTGGCGTGATTTGCTTCAAGCGCCGTAACCGTATAGTCGAGCACCTTTGCCGGCTTGTAGGGGCTGAGCTTCTCCCAGCGGAAGGCGCCGCACTCGTCAAGCTCGGTGTCGGCAATCAGATGCCTCACCGCTTCGCCGGTTATGTGGGAGCTGTAAATCGGAACAGCTGTCGGTTTGCCGTCGGGAAGGTCGGGGAAGTATGCGTAACCGGGCTTGCGATAAAGGAAATCCGGCGGATACAGATGGTCGTCATGGCTGTGAGTTATGAGCACAGCCTCGACCTTGCGCAGGTCAAGCCCGTAGTTGATGACATGCATATAGGTGTCTGCCGAAAAGTCTATGAGCAGCTTTCCGTCAATGAGTGTCTGTGAACGTGTGCGTATGTTTCTTCCGCCGAGCGCGCGCGCCTTTTCGCACACCTCGCAGGAGCAGAACATGCCGGGAAAGCCCTCGGCTGCTGCGGTTCCGTAATATTTTATCTTCATTTTCAACATCCTCCCCCGAACGGTTGTCAGATACTTAAAGTGTTGCTGCAAGTTCCTTGATGTACGCCTTGAATTTGTCGCCGATTTCCGGATGCGTGAGAGCAACCTCGCAGTTCGCCTGCATGATGCCGAGCTTGTCGCCCATATCGTAGCGCTTGCCCACAAAATCGACAGCGGTAAGACCGTCATGCTCGGCAAGATAGCTCAGAGCATCGGTAAGATAGACCTCTCCGCCCTTTTCGCTTACGGGTGTGTTTTCGATAAGCTCAAAGACATCCGGAGTGAGTACGTTTCTGCCGAGTATGGCATACAGCGACATGATTTCCTCCTCGGTGGGCTTTTCGATTATTTTATGGCAGCTCATAACGTTTCCGTCAAGAGGAGAAACGTCGAGAGTGCAGTACTTTTTGACCTGCTCACGGGTGCACTCCTTGACGCCGACGCATGATTTGCCGTATTTTTCAAATGCTCTGCAAAGCTGTGCGACAACCGGCTCCTCGGAAATTATGACATCGTCGCCGTAGAGCACGGCGAACGGCTCGTTGCCGACAAAAGCCTTTGCCTGAAGAATCGCGTGGCCGAGACCCTTGGTTTCCTTCTGGCGGATGTAGTGAATGTTTGCAAGGTCCGCAACGCCGTGAACGGAGTCGTACATCGGCTTCTTTGACGGATTTGCGAGCAGCTTCTGCTCAAGCTCATAGGCATAATCAAAGTGGTCTTCGATTACGTTCTTGTTTCTGCCGGTGATGATGAGTATGTCGGTTATGCCTGCGGCTGCCGCCTCTTCGACAAGATACTGAATGGCAGGCTTGTCAACGATGTTGAGCATCTCCTTGGGAACCGCCTTTGACGCAGGAAGCACTCTTGTGCCGAGACCTGCTGCCGGGATAACTGCTTTTGTTACTTTCATGATTTACCCTCCGAATTTTATATTATAGCTAATGATATACAATATGCGTTGTCAAAGCATGGCGAAGAGGCGCTCTGCGAGGTTGGAGACAAGCAGCACAATAAGCACAAAGGCTATGGATGTGCCTCCCTTTACGGTGAGCATTCCGAAATACGTTCTCGCATCGGGCGAAGCCTGACGTATGGCACAGATTTTCTCGACAGCCTCTTTTTTGTAGAGATAGTTGCCGAAAAGCCCGAATATGACATGCACACCGATTTCGATGCCGACAAGGAAGTAGGTTTCCCACGACTCCGCGGCGAACTCCAGCATCTCTTCATATATACTGATGACGGCGTTTATATCGGGCGATGCACTTTCTGCAAGAACATTCATCTTTTCGGCATAAACCGCCAGCTGCTCGGAGTATGACGCGGTGAGTGCCGAGGTAAAGAATGACAGACAAAATACTATTATAAGCGCCGTAAGCGCGGTTTTGTACATCTTGCGGAAAAACATCCAGTACTGTGCGAAGAAAAACGCACCCCAGTTCCAGCCGGTTTTCTTTCCGGTTTTTTCGGACTTGAGAAAGCGCGGAATATATTTGTGACTTCCGGGGCCTACAAATCTTATAACCTCCGAAACCGGGATTTCCTCAATGGTTTCCTCGGTTATTCCGGGCTGAGGAGCATATCCGGCGTTCGGGCTTTCACCATAGGGCGGATAGGGGTTTCCGGCGTTTGCATAAGGAGGAAACGGCGCTTCGGGGCTTTGGGGTGCAATGTAGATTCTGTTGCCGCAGTTGCGGCAAACCGGCTCGCCGTAGGGGTTTTCGGTGCCGCATACGGGGCAACGAACGTTTTTTCCGAAGTCGGATTCCGGAGCGGCCTGCTCCGGCACATCGGGCATTTTAAACACATAGCCCTGCGAGTGCTTTTCGGCGTTAACGCAGCAGTTGTGCTCGTTCCAGCATTCCCGGTGCTGCGGAGTGCCGCACTCGGGGCAAACCACCATATCGTCGGTATCCTCAAAAACTTTTGAGCACGCCGGACATTCAAGACCGGTATATTTCATAGGCTCACACCTTTCAAATTTTACAGTACTTACCATTGTATACAATTTTTATTAAAATATCAACATTTTACCCTAAATAAATAAGAGGGTTTTAAAAATTTTTTTGGTTCAGACACCGAAAAAATTTCTTCTTTTCCGAAAATCGTTGACTTTATTAAAAAAATTCTTATAATTGTGAGTGGAAATATTTGTTGAAAGGACTTTTGGCAATGAAAAAATTTATTAAAACCACACTGTCGCTTGCGCTTGTTGCAATGCTCACACTTTCGTGTGCGTCGCTTGCGCTTGCAGAGCCGGTAAGCTCAAATCTCAAATTCGGCAGCGACGGAAAGTTCACGATTCTCCAGCTTGCCGACACGCAGGACAAATACCCCGCGAACACCACAATGATAGCCTTTATCAACGAGGTGCTTGACGAGGCGGAGCCGGATCTTGTAATCTTCACCGGCGACAACGTTGTCTGTGATGACGCGCGCGCCTATGATGAAATTCTCAATCCCGTTGTTGAGAGGGGCATCCCCTTTACCATGGTTTACGGCAACCATGACGACGAGAGCGACCCGGGCAGAACCAAGGAGGATATGCTCGCAATATACCAGAGCTATGAGGGCTGCCTCGCATACGATGCGGACCCCGCTCTTACAGGCTGCGCAACTCACAACCTCACCATTGAAGCGTCCGACAGCACCGATGTTGCGTTCAATCTTTGGATGTTTGATTCCAACGCCTATTTTGACGGCGAGGGCGACAACCACATGTACGGCTGCGTGTGTGCCGACCAGGTGGAGTGGTACAAAACCACAAGTGCGGCGCTTGAGACTCAGAACGGCAAAAAGATTCCTTCGCTCGCCTTCCAGCATATAATCCCCGAGGAGGCATACAGAGAGCTTTATTTTGAATCCCCGAACAACACGAATCTCGGCGGAGCCACCAAGAATTTTGAGGACGGCGCAAGCGTAGGCTACCTGCCGCAGCTTGACAAGTATGAGGGCTATATCCTTGAACCCGGCTGTCCTTCAATGAAGAATTTCGGCGAGTGGGATGCGTTTATAGAGCGCGGAGATGTTCTCGGCTGTGCAATCGGTCACGACCATGTAAACAGCTTCGTTGCGGACGTAAAGGGCGTTGACATAATCCAGACTCCCGGCTGCACGTGGAATTCCTACGGCAATGATTTTGTCAGAGGCGCCAGAGTCCTGACCCTTGACGAGAGTGACCTTTGGAGCTACGAAACCAAGGTTATCACCGCTGCCGAGCTTGCGGCGAAGTCCGGCTCAAAGATACCCGACGAGGACAATCCGGCTTCCAAGTACAAGTTCATCGTTTTCCTCCAGAACTTTATGGCGATGATGAACAGGCTGCTCAAGGCGTTTGACTTCCCCGTATAATTAAAATCCACATAAAAAATGCGCCGTCGCATAAATTCTATGCGGCGGCGCAATATTTTTGTGTGAAAACGTGTGAAACTCAGAATTTATGTATATCTATTGCTTGAGGCGCGCCGTTGTTTTCTCTCGAACGGTCGGCAAGAAAAACGGTGAGATGACCGGCAACGGAGTCAAAAATTGATGTGCAGGCAACAGACGGTGCCGCGCCGCGCTGAAAATCAACGAAATCGCGTACAAGCCGGATATCTCCGCCGCCGTGGGCATCAAGCTCGGACGAAGCGGAGGACAGGTCGAGGGTTTCAACATCACGCTCCTTTTCAGAGGAGGCGTTTATTTTTGAAATTGTAAAGGCGTTGTCCTCAAGGTTGCCGAAAATCTCGCCCTTTGTGCCGATGATGTGAATTCTCCGTGAGGGAAACGAGGAGCCGCCCACCATGTTGTGTGTGCCTGTTGCGCCGTCGGCGAAATTTACGAGCACGGACTGATGGTCCACGACATTGTTGTCGCATTTATATATGCAACGGCCGTAAGGACTTGATTTTTTCATGAGCTCGATTTTTTCATCTATTGAGGGGTTTTCAATGTGCTCAAGAGAATCCCAGACATAAAACTCCCAGCGCTGAGGGTGCTCGATATACAGCTTTTTTGCGGAGTATTCGCACGAATCAATATATTTGCAGTCATAACAGCGCTCCGCCGAACCCTCGGGGGCGTTTTCTTTTTTGAACTGTATTGTTGAGCCGAAGCTTGACACTGCCGCCGGTTCGGTTTCCGACATCATCCACATCATGATATCAAGGTCATGACAGCATTTTGCCAGCAGCATCGAGGTGTGGCTGGTTTCGGAGTTGCTCCATTTTCCTCTTACGTATGAGGTGGAAATATGATGATAGCTGACATGCTCGGAGGTCTGAATGTTTATAATTTTCCCTATCTCTCCTGCAAGCACACGCTTTTTGATTTCAAAATAAAACGGCGCATAGCGCAGAACATGGCAAATCATGACCTTGCTGCCGTGCTCCTTTACGACGCGCATAAGGCGCGACATTTCGTCCTCGTTTACGGCGAACGGCTTTTCGAGAAGCATGTCATAGCCCTTTTCGAGCAGAGGTATTGCCGTATCAACATGCTGATGGTCCATTGTTCCGTTGATTACCGCATCGGCGAATTTCGGCGCATCTGCAAGCTGGCGCGCGTTTTCGTAGCAGTGCTCGGCGGAAAAGCCGTAGCGCTCCGCCGCCTTTTTTCGCCTGACCGGATTGGGGTCCGCGATTCCGACTATTTTAAGCAATTGCGGCTCTTCAAGCGAGAGGTCGGCATAAGTGAAGGCTCTGTGCCCTCCGCCGACAATGACCGCCGTTACCGGTTTATCCAAAATAATCACCCTGCTTTTAAGAATTCCGCAGTATCTTACCATAGAAGCCGATTAAAAACAAGAGAAAATACCGACGCGCGTAAAAGATTATTAAAAATACACTAAACTTCTTCCGCACACATTGAAATTTATGAAAAATATGTTATCATAAAAAGCTGAAGGGACGTGAATGCGCTTGAAAAGGTTTTGCGAAGGCCCCGTGTTGAAAAGGATTTTTTTCGTTTTTTCGCTTACGGCCGCAATTGCGGCGGCGGGACTTGTAATATACTACACCGTCTTTCCGGCGGAGGGTTATTTTCATTCGGACTGTACAGACACCCTGCTGTGGGCGCAGGCATCCTATGATTCGGGAAAGCTTTTCAGCGAGGATTTTTATTATGCGGCGTTGCTGCCGTTCGGCACGTCACTGTTTATGCTCCCGTTTATACCGGTATTCGGAATAAGCATGACCACTCACGTAATCGGAATGGTGATTTTTGCCGTATGCTTTATGGCGGCGCTCATGTTTTTTCTGCGTTCGCTGCGCTTCAATTGGACATGGACGCTGTCCGTGACGTCGCTTTTTCTGATGCTCATGTCATCAAGCGACAAGCTGCGCGAGATATTCTGGGGGCACACAATATATTACAGCCTCGGGCTGCTTTTCTGCTTTGTCGGCGGAGGCCTTATTCTGCGCTGGCTGGACATTATTGACAAACCCGGCGCAGGGACGGCGAAAAAATATATTCTGCCGGCGGTGTTTGCGGCGTTTACGGCGCTGACCGCCTTCAACGGACTTCAGTCGCTCGTAATATACATCGCTCCGGTGCTTTTCTGCCTTGCGGCCTATTGCTTTTTTGATTCGGAGCACCCGTTTTTCGGCGCACAGAACATCCGTTATTTTGTGCTTATTGCCATTACGGCGGCTTCCGCAGGGGCGGGAATGCTTGTGTGCGCGCTGCTGCGCGGCAACGTATATTCCGGATATCTGAGCGGATACTCGATTTTTTCGGCACTTGACCAGTGGGTTGACAATATTCTCAGCTTTCCGAAAATGTGGTTTTCGCTTCTCGGGGTTCAGGTCGCAAAGGGGGATTATCTGCTTGCGTTTGATGCCGTAGCGGATATGCTGCGTACGGCGGTCGGCACGGTGCTGCTGATTGTTCCGGTGGCATCGCTTTTTGAGTATAAAAAGATAAAAGACAACCGGCTCAAGCTGCTGATATGGCTTTGCTGGGGTGTTATTATAGCCATAATGCTCGGCTTTGTGGTCGGTGTTATAGGCAATGCCAACTGGAGACTTACACCGATGCTCGGCGCAACGGCTCTGCTGAGCATGGCGATGGCAAGATATTGGATATCCCGGAGGACGCCGATGGGGGTTCGTTTTTCGGTTGCGGTGCTTGCGGTGCTCACCGCCGGAGGACTTGTGTCCGCGGGTACAATTGCTCTCATGCCGGCGGATTACGGCAGGGACAACGATTTGCATGTCCTTGCGCGTACGCTTGAAGAAAACGACCTGACCTACGGCTATGCCACATTCTGGTATTCTCAGGCGATAACCGTCATTTCCGATTCGCAGGTGAAGGTAAGAAATGTAAAAATAGAACCCTCCACGGGTTGTGAAAAATATATTTATCAATCTGAGCGCTCGTGGTTTGACGCGCAGCCGGGGCAGGAAAATTATTTTCTGCTGCTTACGCGCTCGGAGCTTGCAACCCTCGAAAGCAGCATCAATGGCAGAAGCCTGATAAAATTTGCGCAAAAAACCATACAGCAAAGCGGTTATACGATACTTGTGTTTGACCGCAACCTGTTTTAGCAAGGACCGATGATATATTTATGCCCGGTTTCCAAGGGCGAAAGGGAGTAGAAAATTTTGAACATCTGGCATGACATAGCGCCCGAAAGGGTGACGCCGAGCGACTTCTACGCGGTAATCGAAATTACAAAGGGCAGCAAGAATAAGTACGAGCTTGACAAGGAAACCGGACTTATGATGCTTGACCGCATACTCTACACCTCCACGCACTATCCCGCAAACTACGGCTTTATCCCGCGCACATACGCATCGGACAACGACCCGCTCGATGTGCTTGTGCTGTGCTCGGAGCAGATATATCCCTCCTCGCTGGTGCGCTGCTATCCGATAGGCGTAATTTCAATGGTTGACGGCGGCATGGCGGACGAAAAAATAATAGCGATACCCTTTAACGACCCGATGTATAACAGCTACACCTCGATAAATCAGCTTCCGCATCACATATTTGACGAGATGATACATTTCTTCTCGGTGTATAAAACCCTTGAGGGAAAGACCACCGCCATAGATGAGGCGAAGGATGAGCTTGCGGCGATAGACATCGTGCGCGAGTGCATAGAGAGCTATAATGCAAAATTCGGAAACAAAAAGCCGCAAAGGAAAGACCTTTGATGAAAATTGCCGCAATATATGTTTTGTCCGTGTCGGTGATTTGTGTGCTCATGACGGTTTACGACAAGCTTGCCTCGAAGTCACTCAAAAGGCACCGCGTACCGGAAAGAGTGCTCATGCTTTCGGGAGCCGCCGGGGGAGCGGCGGCAATGTATATAACAATGCTGCTTATTCGTCATAAAACAAGGCATCGCAAATTTATGACGGGGTTGCCGGCGCTGGCCGCTGTGCACGCAATGCTTGCGGTTGCCGCGTTTTTATGTTTCCGCAGCATCTGATTTTATGTTTGACTTTTCGTCTCAAAGCAATTATAATGTTGTCGGATAATTTTATTTTATAAGGAGGCATTGCAAGTGAAAAACGGTACACGAATATTCAAAACCGCAGTTGCGCTTATGCTGGCGTTCTCAATGGTGGGCGTTCCGTCCATTACCTGCTCGGCGGCAGTCGTTGCGGCGGCATCCGCCGGAGATTACGATTACACAATCGGAAACGCCTATGCCGATGTCGATTGGGATGAGTGGAAGGGCTATAAGACACAGCTTCACTGCCATTCCAACGTCAGTGACGGCGAGCTTCCCCTCAACGAAGTAATAGAGGAGCATTACCGTCTTGACTATGACATCCTTGCTGTCACAGACCATATGACTCTCGGCACGGCGTGGGATGTTGCTCCCGAGCCGGTCGAAATCATGCGCCTTATCAAAAAGGACCGCACGGGCATGCTTCCCATAGTTCCGCTCACGAGCCAGCGCCGTCAGGAGATACTTACGGGTGTCGGACGCGACGGAAGGCCGATGCTCGAAATCACCACCGGAGTTGAGCTTAACGGAGCGGTTCCCAGCAACAGTCACCTTAACGGATATTTTGCCGACTACGGTCAGGGGCTTATCGGCATTGACGGCGATTACGAAACTCCCGTAAAAGAGGTTGACGCAAGAGGCGGCATAACCTTCCTTGACCATCTCGGCAACTACACTCAGGCATACAGCAAGGAGGACCCGTCGATATCCTCCGACCCGTTCTATGTAAACAAGTTTTCAAGGATATTCCTTGACTATTCGTCCTGCCTCGGTATGGGTCTTGCAAGCGGCTCGGACACACACACGACCTACGACCGCATACTTTACGACAATATTCTCAAAACAACAATCCCTTACGGCAGAGTGCCGTGGTCCTTCACCTTCAGCGACGCTCATTCCGCGGGCGAGTATGACCGTGCTTACACCATACATTGGATGCCGGAGCTTACGGTTGACGCCTTCCGCGACAGCATGGAAAACGGAACCTTCTTCTCGTTCAGCCAGTACTCAAACTGGGAAATCGGCAACGAGTTCAAGGGCGAGGGTGCGGCACCGACAGTCAATCGCATTACGGTTGACGACAATGCGGACACAATCACGATTGACGCGGAAAATTATGACGCCGTAACATGGGTTTCCGACGGCAAAATAATCGCAACCGGCGCAACGATAGACCTTGACGAGTATTCCGACGAGGTCGGCTGCTATGTCAGAGCCTATCTCACCGGCCCCGGCGGAGTGCTGTTCGTGCAGCCGTTCACCACAGAGGTGAGCGGACAGACGCTTGACAGAGTTGACGTTCCGGATACGGTTGATTATTCAAGAATAATCCGCATTATCATCAGCCTTCTCAACAGCATTATAGCGGAGGATTCGCCCATCAGAACCGGCTGGGAAAACCTTAAACATCTCGGCGGCTGATTGATTGTCTGAAAAATAAAGCAAGCCTGCAATCCTTTGGGATTGCAGGCTGTTTCTTTGTTTGTCTGCGTAAACGACGCAGTTAAAAGACCTCAAGCAGATACTTTGCAACCGCGTCCTCGCCGTTCGCTCCGATTATACGCGTAGCGGCGGATTTTACCTGCTCGTGGGCGTTTGCCACCGCACAGCACTCGTCACATGCCGAAAACAAAGGCAGGTCGTTGAGGTTGTCGCCGAAGCCGACAATAAAATCGAACCCGCAGCTCTCGCGCAAAAAATTTACGGCGTTGAATTTTGAAGCGCGCACGGACGCCGCCTCAAGAAACCAGAAGTTTTTTTCATATATGTCGGGATAGAACTCCACGTGAAGCGAGTCAACGCATTTGAGCTTTTCATACACCGGCAGCAGACGCTCTTTAAGGTCAACAACCGAATAGTACACAACGTTCTTTTCCGCGCATTCGGAAAAGCTGTCAAGCTGAGTAAAAACCTTGCCGAATTTCATTATGCGCTCTGTCATGAAGCTTTTTGCGGCGGCGTTTGTCATGTCGGTGTAATAGGTGTGAAGCTTGCCGTCGTCAACGGTATAAACAAAACCGGACAGGTGTGCGGAATCCACCGCCGAGAGAAGTCCGGAAAGGGCAGCTCCGCTTATCGGCTCGGTTTTCACATATTCCCCTTTTTCAAGGTCGTATATGCACGCTCCGTTCATGAGCACTGCCGGTGCGCCCGTCTTCATGCCGGACAGCAGCCGTCCGACAGTTGCGGCGGTTCTTGCCGTGGCGATGCTGAAGCAAAGCCCTTTTTCGCACAGCGAGTTTACGGTCTTCCGGGTGAATTCCGATATTTCTACATTTTCATTCAGAAGAGTTCCGTCAAGGTCGGAAATATAGAGTGTTTTCATGAGTGTTTTTTCTTTCTGAGCTTTTTGATTCCGAGCACCGCGAGTATGACAACCGCGGCAAGGCACGGTACGGCGATAACCGCTATCTTGGCGGGAATAAATTCATCCGCTTGGAACAGCAGCTTTATGCGCGAGCTGATGCCGCCGGGCATAAGGTCAAAATAGGAAAGAGTATGTGTTGAATAGCTTTTCGGATTGTTTTCGTCAATTTCAAAAACGCGGACACCTCTTGCCTTGCTGTCGCCGTAGGAAAGAAGCGATATGCCCGGGGTCTGTACGATATCCACGCCGCGCAGAGTGCCGACAAAGCTGTTTACATGGTCATGACCGAAAATAATCGCGGAGACGTCGCCGCCCGCAACGATTGCGTCAAACTCACCGAAATTTTCCTCACAGGGGCAGGGGCCTTCGCCGAGATAGCCGTTTGCAAGACCGGTGTTCAGGGTGTAATATTTTCCGTTCTTTTCAACCGCGCCGTCGGTGTCCGCCGAAGCCTCGTTGAGCAGCTCATATATTTCCGGCACCGGTATGTGCTGGAACATCAGCGAATACACCGGCTCGCCGCCGTTTGCGCGCTTGAGCAGCTCGCTTGTCTGAGTATACCAACCGATGGTGTTTTCGCTTACATATTCGTAGTATTTTCCATCCCTGCCGTTACCCGCAGAGTCCACCATCCAGAGATTGTAGGCGGTTTTTTCGCCGGCGGAGTCAAGTATCGGTATGTTATAGGTGCCGTAATCGAGGGTTTCATCCGTAAGGTTGAAGCCGATGCAGCCCTTGTAGCTGCGGTACATTTCCACCTGCTGCGCCTTGGTTACGCCGCACTGGTCGTCATGATTGCCGAAGACCACGGCGAAGGGGATTCCGCGCTCCTCGATGGGCTTTATATACGCATCTATTGCAGCTTTAACCGCCGCATATTTTACTTCAATCGATTTGCCCTTTTCGATTTTTCCGAGCACCATGTCGCCCGTGAATACCACGAGGTCAGGCTCGACTATGTCATATGAACGCTCCATTGCCTCAAGCAGAGCGCTTCTGGGGGTGCCGTCGTCCTGCGGGTCGGAAATCTGAAGTATTGTAAACTTTCCGTCCGAATTGAATTTGAGCGCCGAGATGTTTCCGTCACTGTCGGATATGTGTGCCGCCGCACACGGCTGCAAAAGCAGCAGTACAGCCGCAATAATCACGGCTGAAATTTTGATGACCCTTTTCATGATAAGTCAAGCTCCTTCATAATTTTTTCAAACACCTCGCCTATCGGCTCGCGTATTACAATATCCGCTGCCGAATCCGCACCGGTGGGGGTTTTGTTGATAAGCACAAGTGAGCTGCCCCGGAAATACCTCACAAGACCCGAGGCGGGATATACATTCAGCGAGGTCCCCCCGATTATCAGAACCTCGGCGTCGGATATGGCATCGACTGCGCCGGAGATTACGCTCTCATCAAGCATTTCGCCGTAGAGCACGACGTCGGGCTTTATAAGCCCTCCGCATTCACAGCGCGGGACGCCCCCGCACAGCACGCTTTCAAGCGGATGGAATTTTTTGCATTTCATGCAATGGTTTGAACGGATTTTGCCGTGCAGCTCGTAGACGTTTTTGCTGCCTGCCGCGGAGTGAAGTCCGTCAATGTTCTGTGTAACCACCGCACTGATGTGTCCCTCACGCTCAAGCCTTGCAAGAGCGAGATGTGCCGCATTCGGCTTTGCCTGTGTAAATATCATTTTTTCGGTGTAAAATTTATAGAACTCATCGGGGTGCTCAAGAAAGAAGTCGTGACTGACTATCTCCTCAGGCGGATATTCGCCGGATTGCCTGAATATTCCCTGTGCACTGCGGAAGTCGGGTATTCCGCTCTCCGTAGACACGCCCGCTCCGCCGAAAAACACAACGCGGGAGCTGTTTTTTATCAGCCGCGCAAGCTCGGCTATCATGTCCGGCGCATCCATTTGCAACCATCTCCTTGATTTTATCCGAAAGTATGATAAAATAGCTTATGTTATATTTTATCACACTTTTTTATGAAAGGGAACCTGTTTTTTATGAACGAAACAAAGCTTACAAAAAGGCAAAACGTTATTCAGGGCATAAAGTTTGCGCTGTTTTCCGCGTCGGCGGGCATTATCGAGGTTGTGTCGTTTACTCTGCTAAACGAGGTCGCAAAGCTGACATACTGGCCGGCGTATCTTATCGCCCTGGTGTTGTCGGTGCTCTATAATTTCACTGTAAACCGTCGCTTTACCTTTAAATCAGCCAATAATGTGCCTGTTGCAATGCTTAAAATTGCGCTGTTTTATTGCGTTTTCACCCCGCTTTCAACCTGGGGCGGAGCCGCTGTTGAGAGCCGCGGAGTCAATGAATACATCGTTCTCGGCTGCACAATGGCGCTGAACTTTGTAACGGAGTTCCTCTATTGCCGCTTTGTGGTTTACCGCAACAGCATGAATACAAATGACCTTGCAAGGAAAGAGCAGGAGAAAGAAAAGGAAGAAAGCAAATGAGCTATACCGCGGTTATTTTTGACTTTGACGGAACCGTTGCCGACACCTCGCAGGGGGTTTTCAACGGCATACACTACGCACTCAAAAGCATAGGAAAGGACGAAACCGATTCGGAGGTTCTTTCGACATATATCGGTCCGCCTCTTTTCAACACCCTGCGCAGATACTGTGATTCGGATGATGAGGCGCAGGAGCTTATGACAACCTACCGCGAATATTACAGCACCACCGGGCTTTTTGAGGCCTTCGTATATCCCGGAATCGCCGAAGCACTCAAACGCCTGCACGAAAGCTCAATAAAAATTGCGGTTGCCTCCGCGAAGCCGCAGGTTTTTGTTGAAAAGCTGCTGGAATATTTCAACATCAGTCAATATTTCGATTTTGTGCGCGGCATCCGCCTTGAGGACAAAAGCCCGGACAAGGCGGACGCGATAAACGCGGCGCTTGCAGCGCTCGGCGTAAGTGCGGAAAACGCCCTCATGGTAGGCGACCGCTGCTTTGACATCGACGGCGCGAACAAGGCGGGCACCGACAGTGCCGGAGTGCTTTTCGGCTTCGGCAGCAGGGAGGAGTTTGAGCGCTCCGGAGCGACATATATTGTCGCCGAGGCCTCCGAAATCTGTGATATTGTGTTGAAAAAGTGCCTTTAAGGCGCTTTTTCTCTCTAATTGTAGGATTACAATAGATGTGTTACAAAAATTAAAAAAAGAGTAGCGAATAGGAAAAACCTG
>LFRM01333166.1_pt1 | contig 42070 bp, 42 predicted proteins | sample 618341 | NCBI WGS metagenome assembly LFRM01 (sample SAMN03654438, study PRJNA283298) | anaerobic digester metagenome | isolation source: pool of bioreactors CSTR01a, CSTR02a, and CSTR03a thermophilic anaerobic... | place: Denmark: Kgs. Lyngby | collected 2014-05-21 | reverse complement strand
GCATCGTAGAAATACGGTGCTTTTCTCATACCCAAACATAACAAACCCATACATAACCGCAAGGTAGTACAAACACCTTGCCCTGTTTTCAAATGGCGGTTACAGAGCGAAGAACGCTCGATAATCGCCCCGAGAAATTACGGTAACAGGGCAATCGTGCGAACTATCCTGCGGCTATTTGATTTTCAAGGAAGGAGGAACACAATGCCACGAATGTCAAAGAAACGGAAACAGGAATGGGCACTGTTTTTAAACCATTGTAACCGTATTACCTACAACGAGCTTTGCCGAAAATGCAGGCACGCCTGTAAGCAAAGCTTTCGTGCGTTGGTAATTCAATGCCCGAAATTTATATCAAAAGGAGCGTTAAGAAATGACTGCAAATAAAACAAATTCAAGCGTCGCTCTGGAGATTATCTGGGCAAGCGAAATTGAACCTAAAGAAGTAAAATGGCTGTGGTATCCGTATATACCATTCGGCAAAGTAACTTTGCTACAAGGCGACCCCGGTGACGGCAAGAGCAAATTGATGTTATCACTTGCGGCTCTGCTCTCAAAGGGCGAAGTGTTGCCCTTTGCCGATGAGGAAAACAAGCTCGAACCAATGACAGTTATCTATCAGACAACGGAGGATGATGCAGACGATACCGTTGTTCCTCGTTTTAATTCAGCTGGCGGTAACGGAAACAGACTGCTCTTTATTAAAGAGGATTCAAAAAGCCTTTCTTTTGGTGATGAGCGTATCAAAGAAGCTGTTATAAAGTACAATGCAAAGCTTTTGATTCTTGACCCAATGAGTTCTTATATCGGAGAAAGCTGCTCAATGAACAATGCCAACGAAACAAGAGCCGAGTTTAATCATCTGATTGCCGTAGCCAAAGAAACAGGCTGTGCAATCGTCATCATTGCCCATATGAACAAGATGAAAGAAACGAGCCCTCTCTATCGCACCAACGGATCTATTGATATTGCCGGTGCTGCAAGAAGTATTCTTGCCGTTACCCGAACAGCAAACAAGGACAATCCATCAGAGCGTTACTTGGTACAGGTTAAATCCAACCTTGCACCAATGGGATCGGCAATCGTTTTTGAGGTTGCAGAAAATGGTGTTAATTTTATTGATGAGGTTGAACTGTCGGCAGACGATGCGTTCAGCTCACTCTTTCCGAGAATGGGTAGACCCAATGATACCCTGCAAGCTGCTGAAGCGTTGCTCAAAGATATTTTGAGCGGTGTCAAAAAAATGCTTGCCACCGATTGCGAAGCGAAGCTTGAAGCGAACGGCTTCAAAAAATCAACCATCAAAAAGGCAAAGAAAAGAGCTGGAGTTGTGTCGCACAAGGAGGGCTTTTTTTGGTACTGGTCTTTGCCTATGGGAGATGAACCAAATGAAGAATTGCAGGAAGTCGCAGACGATGACGACCTGCAATTATAAGTGAGGTTTCAAGGAGGTCAAGGGGGAAACCCTTGCCCACGACATCTTTGCAGCCAACGGCTGAAAGTGTCATAGTGGGTTACACACATTCAAGGAATGTTGTGTAACGGCTCCGCCGCCCTGCCTGCTGAAAGGAGAAACAATATGAGCACCCAACCGAAACCCGATATGAGTTGTGCCAGAGTTAAGGCTTACACGCCCTCAACAATCGGTGCAATAGAACGACACAATGAAAGAAAAAACGAAAGCTATGACAATATCAATGTAGAGCTTGAGCGTATGCAATTCAATGTTCATTACCGAAAATCCGACGAGCAATCCTATATGGAAACGCTCCGAAAAATGGAATCCGAGGGCAGAGTTACAACACGAGGGCTGCGAAAGGATGCAACGCTTTTTGATGAAATTATCATTGATGTAAACACGATGTACTTTGAAAAACACGGCGGATATGAGTATGCAAAAGAGTTTTATGAAGAAGCATTTCACTTCGTTGAAAAGAAATTTGGCTCTGAAAATGTTATCTCCGCAGTTATGCACGCTGACGAAATCAACAAGGGAGTTTCCGAAGATTTAGGCAAACCCGTCTATCATTATCACCTTCACGCAGTCGTTCTGCCTGTGGTTGAAAAAGAAATTTTATGGAGCAAACGCTGTAAAGATCAAGCACTTCGAGGTACTGTGCGAGAGGTTGTTCACCAAATTAGCCACTCAAAAAAGTGGGCTTCCAATATTCCAATGCTTGACGAAACCGGCGAAGTCGTACTCCGTCAAGACGGAAAACCGAAGTTCAGAAGGTCATACAGCATTCTGCAAGATGAGCTGTTTGAGCATATGCAGGAACACGGCTTCAAAGGTTTTCAGCGTGGCGAGCTTGGCAGTGATAGCGAACATCTTACTTCCTTGCGTTATCAAATCAATGCCGATAAAGGCAGGCTGGTAGATTTACAAGAGCGTATCAAAGCTGAAAAATTAAAATATGAGCCATCTCACGAAGCTTATATGACAGCAAAGGAAATTGATGAAATCGGGCAGAAAACAATTACCGGCAAATACACAATGACAAAGGAAGGATACAGAAAACTAACATCACTGGCTAAAGAAGGCATTACAAGTCGTGGCGCACTTAGAGGATTGCTCGACAAGGTTGAGTATTACCGTGGTTTGTATAACTCTGTTTCAGCAAAGCTTCAAAAGGTAGAAACCCTTTACGATGACTTAAAAGAAAGGTGTCAACCGTTCCTTGATGCAATGGCTCATTTCCCCGAATATGTAACCCTGTTTCTTAACAATGCAAAGGGACTATTCGCCGAAAAGGACGCACAGGAGCGGCAAGCTCGTGAAGCAAAAGAAGTACGAGAACGTCAGGCTCGTGCAGAAAGAGAAACTGCCCGAAAAACAAAATACAAACCAAAACGAAGTCGAGATGATTATGAAAGGTAACGCCTTCCATTACTATCCCGACTTTTTAACTTCTTGTGCACTTATTGGATAGGGGCATCTGGAAACGGATGCCCCTTATTTTTATGAAAGGGATGAATTGATATGGAACACAAAAGTTCAAGCTATTCAATGAGAATAGGTAATACAACATTTATTGTATGCTTAAAGCATTCAGAAACAGCGAAAAAGCCCATAGAATCAGCTTTTCGTGACCTCTGTATTCACGAGACTATGGGAGACTGGTTTGCCACAGAGCAATTCAATTTAGAAAAAATGCAAAAATCATCTTGACAAACCTCTCCCCGAAGGAACCGGGTATCGCGCCAAAACACGATTTGCCAGATTCTATAACTTACCTGAACTGATGATGATGTTCCGTGAAGTTGCCGATGTTCAGACCGCTGATATGCTCAAACTCCCTGTGCCGGAAGCACACTATCATAATGTCGTTTTGAAACCGTCCGAAATGCAAAAGGAAATGGTTGCCGACCTGTCTGACCGTGCCGAAAGAGTACGAAACAAGATGGTTGACAGCTTTGTTGACAATATGCTGATGATAACAAATGACGGTAGAAAGCTGGCTCTCGACCAGCGACTTATGAACGATATGCTTCCCGATAGTGAGGGCAGCAAGTGCGCAGCCTGTGCGGAAAATGCCTTTGAAATCTGGCAGAGAACCGCAGACATTCATGGTACTCAGATGATATTCTGTGACCTGTCAACGCCGCACAATGACGGACAATTCAATGTCTACGATGACATCAGGCACAAGCTGATTGCAAGGGGTGTTCCGGAGGATGAGATTGCCTATATCCATACGGCAAACTCCGAAGCGCAGAAAAAGGAACTGTTCGGAAAGGTTCGTTCCGGGCAGATTCGTATTCTTCTCGGCTCTACACAAAAGATGGGTGCCGGTACCAATGTGCAGAAGAAACTCGTTGCACTCACTCATCTGGACTGTCCGTGGCGACCAAGTGATTTGCAGCAGCGTGAAGGTCGTATCATCCGTCAGGGCAACGAAAACCCGGAGGTAGACATATATACCTTTGTCACCGAAAACACCTTCGACAGCTATCTGTATCAGCTTGTGGAGAGTAAGCAGAAGTTCATCGGTCAGATAATGACAAGCAAATCGCCTGTACGTTCTGCCGAGGATGTGGACGAAGCGGCACTCTCTTACGCCGAAATAAAGGCTCTGGCAACAGGCAATCCGTATATCAAAGAAAAGATGGATTTGGACATTGAAGTGTCCCGGTTGAAGCTTTTGAAAGCCAGCCATCTCAGTCAGAAATATGCGCTTGAAGACCAGATCATCAAAGAGTTTCCGCAGAAGATAAACGCATACAAGCAGCGCATATACGGACTTGAAACAGACATCGCTTTTCTTCCATCGCAGACGCATCCGAATGAAGACGGCTTCTCTCCGATGACGATTAACGGCATAGAATACACAGAAAAGAAGGAAGCCGGAACGAAAATTATCGAAGCATGTAAGGCGATGACGAACCCGGAGCCGGTAATGCTTGGCTTGTATCGTGGTTTCTCTATGGACTTGTCTTTTGATACCTTTGCAAAGGAATACCGCATTACGCTTCATAACACACTGTCCTATACAGTTCCTCTCGGTACAGACATTTTCGGTAACATTCAGCGTCTTGATAACCTGCTTGATAGTCTGCCGGACAAGCTGACCTCTGCCAAAGAACAGCTTGACAACACGCTCGTTCAGCTTGAAAACGCCAAAGCAGAGGTGGAAAAACCGTTCCCGAAAGAGGACGATTTGAAAGCCAAAACAGCCCGTCTGGACGAACTTAACATCCTTCTCAACATGGATAAGAAGGACAATGAAATCGTTGACGGAGAGCGTGAGGAAGCAGACAGCGAAACCGCAAAGAAAGAGTACGCTATGGAACGATAAGGCAAAGCCCGGCATCAGAAACGGTGCCGGGCTATTGATTTCAGGTAGAAAAAGACATAAATATGTGCTATAATAACTCATACAAAAAGGTTTACGAAGGAGGATAGCAATAAACTATGCTTGAAACACCATTTGGATTAATTGGGATTTTTATTGATGATAAACCAATTTCATATAATGCTGTAAAGTGCGACTATGATAAAACCTGTATGGACTTAGACGGAAGATATACAATCCATATTGATTATTCTCCAGACGGAAAGAGACATGAGATTGTTTGCTCAATAAAGGATTATCAGTCATCCCGTGAAGATTCCATAGAAACCGGAGAAAGATTGGAATTAAAGAGTTTCTATTTCCGGTCAGGAAAGCTGTCAATAGGTATGGAAGGTGATGCAGGTTATTTTCCTGATGGCACTCGAATATCAGATTATGATTATGAAAATGAATATATGGAGAATGGTGTGAAGTATGTTATACTTCCTCAAACCACAACGACAGAATATGTATTTGGAATTGCTTGGATTGACAATGTAAATAAGGAAAATGATGTTCAGACTTGGTACGGTGCAGATCCAACGCTAAGCTAACTCCCTGTTTCAAAAAATGTGAGGTGCATATGAATAACAGAAAGACTGAACAATCAGATTTCTTTTACACAAGTGATAGGTTAATTTGGCGTCAATGGCTATCCGAAAACTATCAAACTGAAAATGAAATCTGGCTTGTATTCCCCATGAAAGCAAGCGGTGAAAAGTGTATCGCTTATAACGACGCGGTGGAAGAAGCACTCTGTTTCGGGTGGATTGACAGTACCATAAAGCATATTGATGACACTCATAGAGCACAGCATTTTACTCCGCGAAAAGCAGGAAGCCCTTATTCGCAGCCGAATATTGAACGATTGAACTGGCTTGAACAAAACAATATGATACATCCGGACATCAGAGAAAGCGTGCTCCCTGTAATTCAAAAGCCGTTTGTATTTCCGGAAGATATTCTGGATTCAGTTCGTCAGGACAGCCTTGCATGGGCAAATTACACGCATTTTTCCGAGCCGTACAAGCGTATTCGTATCGCATACATTGACGCAGCAAGGAAACGCCCGCAGGAGTTCAAGAAGCGCCTCGACAGCTTCATCGGTAAAACCAGAGCAAACAAGCTCATAAAAGGCTTCGGCGGTATTGAAAAATACTACGGATGAATACTCTGATTTTGCTATAAGCAAATTGAATCAACTACAAACAGCCGGGAGGTTTTCAAATGAGAAAATCTCCCGGCTATTTCTATTTTGAAGGAGGAATTGAATGATAAACCGTATGGAAGAAACCCCGCTTGAAGAACAAAACAGGCTTTTGTATGAGAAGATTTGTGCGGAGCATGAGCAGTACAAGCGCGACCTGCTTTGTCTTCCGGCAGAAGAAATCCTACATCATGCCTATGCCTATACAGTCAGAGAGGACATTATATTTGCTTTGGAAGAACACGACCTATCTTTAGTACAATGTAAAGCTTTACTGCAATCAGAACATCCTCTCAGGGACATTTTTGAATCGTGGGAAAACACCGAAACACATTATATGGATGTCATCCGTGACACGATTGACAGCACGGCAAATGAAAAGGTTGCCGAAGCTAAAACGAAAATCTCCCCGGCGAAAGAGAGGTGAAATAATGCCATATATCGAACCCGAAGCAGTTCTGCGGGCAAAGCAGATTGACCTTTTGTCCTATCTGCAAAGCTGTGAGCCGGGTAATCTCGTAAGAGTATCGGGTGATACCTTTTGCACCAAAGAACACGATTCCCTGAAAATCTCACACGGTAAATGGTGCTGGTGGTCACACGGTATCGGCGGTAAAACGGCTCTTGACTATCTCATAAAGGTCAAAGGATATAACTTCATAAATGCAGTTGAAGCACTCATCGGGCAGACGGAAATCAAACCGTCTGCCTTTTCTTATGCCCAAAAAGAAAAACAGCAGGAAGAAAAAAGGTTGCTTTTGCCGGAACTATGCTCCTATCCGATTCACGCCAAAGAGTATCTTATGGGACGAGGGATTGACGAGGAAATCCTTGATTACTGTATCCGAAACAGTAGCATTCGTGAGGATGAACGGTATCACAACTGCCTGTTCATCGGCTTTGATAAGCAAGGAAAAGCGAAATATTGCTCTGTCCGTGCCACTTACGGAGATTACAAAGGTGAAGCCACCGGCAGCGACAAGCACTATTCATTCAAGTTGTTTCCCGATGAACCCTGCGAGACTTTGCACTTGTTTGAAAGTGCAATCGACCTTCTTTCTTATGCAACGCTCATCAAACGCAAGGGCGGTGACTGGCATAAGAAGAATCTTTTGTCCCTTGCCGGTATCTATATGCCGCAGAAGGATATAGCGCAAAGCAAAGTCCCGATAGCTCTGACGCAGATACTTGAGGACTATCCGCAAATCAAAACAATCTATCTTCATCTGGATAATGACCGTGCCGGACGGCTGGCAAGTTCGGCACTTCGGACGGTCATCAACTCTCCGTACAATGTGCGTGACGCACCTCCGCCATACGGAAAGGATTGCAATGAATATCTCTTATCTCTCTTGGGAGAGAAAAATAAAGAAAGCGAAAGGAGTTTTGAACGATGAGAACCTATCAGGTTGAAATCACGGAAACACTCAAAATGAAGGTCAACATTGAAGCTGACAGCCCTGCACAGGCGGAAGAAATTGCACAGCAGAACTGGCAGAACAGCGAATACATTCTCGACGCAGATAACTTCGTGGGTGCGGAATTTAACACCGTACCGGAGCGTAAGCCGCGCCATTATGAACGGTAAGGGGTGAGAAAATGGAAATCAGTATCTATCAGATTAACATGAAACGCGACAATGAAAGAGTAGCATTTCTCGATATTGAGAGCATGAAAGAGTTGAAAGGTTACGATAAACCGGACAGCAGTATCTACGATGCGGTCTATTCCGGTGAGGTCGATTGCAACAGTCTTGAAGATGTTTATCGAATGTTTAACATCAACCATCCGTCCGGTTATCGCGGAAGATCGCTTTCTGTATCCGATATTGTTGAGGTGAAATCGGCTGAAAATGTTGTACCCGGTTTCTACTTCTGTGATACTGTCGGCTTTCAAAAGGTTGAGTTCACACCGCCCAAAATGCCTGAAAAGAATACGATGAGAGTGCTTTTGGTTGAGCCGGGAAAGCTCGCAAAGGAAGCGTATATCGGTACTTCGCTTGAGGATATGCAGAGGATTGTGGACGGCGACATTGAACAGTTTATGCCCTTTGAGGACGAAATTGCAATCGTCTGTAACGAGGAAGGCAAGATGAACGGGATGCAACTGAACCGTGCCGTGTATGCCGAGCCGGAGAAGATTGAGCTGACTTATGGGGAGCTTGTTTCGCAGTTCCGAGAAGCTGAGCGGAACGGAAAACACATTTCCGGGTTCATCGTATTCACCGAGGACAGCTTTGATAAGCCCTATCCGATTGAAGCCAGAACCTATGTGGTGAGTAGTGAAAACAAGGCATTTCAACCCAATATGGGCGGCTATTCCATCTACGGTTCGTCCCTTGACGGAACCGATGTGTGCGTTCGTTTGGAGAGCTATATGGCAGCCGAGCACGGCGGTCATGACGGCTGGAAGATTGAAAAATGCTACACGCAGGAGGATACAAAGGAAATGTTGGACATCATTGCGGGCAAATTCTTTGTGTGTTCTGCGCCGTGTGACAGCGAGCATTTCAAAGGATTGTCCGACGAACAAATGCAAAAATATATGAAACTGTTCCGCTATCCGGAGCAGTTTTTCCGAATGAACAACGAGATTAAGGCAGTACAGTATAACCCCGAAAAGAATAAAGAAAATGAAAGATGAGGAAATTTGAAATGGATATTTATTGTATTAAGGTTATTGAAACAATCGAAAAGAGAAGCTTTGTTGAAGCGGAAGACGCTGCAACCGCGCAGCTTCTTGCCGCCAAATTGGATGCGTATGAGTTCAATCATAACAAGGTTGTGGCAAGTCAGTTTACCGTTTTCCCTGTCATGAAAGACCGGGAAAACGAACATGAAGATCACGATCCTTGCGACGGTTATTATGATTGTGATGCCTGTCCCAACCATTGTGAGGTATGCGGTTCGTGCGCGAAGGAAGCAGATTTTGTCCCGAATCGCAGCGAATGTGCTGACTGCAAGTTTCGTTGTTCGGCGTGTAATGCGTGTACCATCGACGATTAAAGCAGAAAAGACGAGGAACGAATCCGGAGGGTTCGTGGGGTGTCTGTTGTCTTTGCAAGCAATGCCTCTGTCATTACAAATGACTGCGGCGCTTGTCAGGGCATCCCCCGAACCCCCGGCTTCACAGAAAGGTGTGATTATTTGAATGGACTTATTATGTTTCTGCTCGGTACGATGACAGGCGGGTTGCTCGGCGTTTTCTTCATGTGCCTGTTCATTGCCGGTGGAAACGCTGCAAAGGAGGATGAGCAAAATGCGCCGCCGAAATAATCTGCTTCAGCTTTGGCTGAGCGACGAGGAAATGCAAACGCTCCGGAATAATTCAGAACAAACAGGAAAAACAATGTCCGCTTATGTGCGTTGCGTCCTTGACGGTTTCCGTCCCGTTGCAACGCCGCCGCTTGATTACTTCAATCTTCTGCGTGAGGTGCGCCGCGTTGGTTACAACATCAGGCAGATAGCTCAACGGGCATACACGCTGAACATGATTGACGCTCCGCAGTACGATGAAAATGCAAAGCGTATTCTGAATCTCTGCGACGATCTCACAATGATATGCTTGCCGCGAGGTGATAAGCACTGATGGCAGTAACGGAAATCTGGCCAATCAATGTTCGGCTCGACAAGTTCATTGCGTATGTTGTCAATAAGGACAAGACTATAAACGACAGCTATGAAGCTTTGCAGAATCTGCTTGCCTATGACACAAACGAATTGAAAACCGAAAAGAAGATGTATGTTACCGGCATAAACTGTGAGCCGGAAAACGCTTACAAGAAAATGACGGAAGCATATTCTATGAACGACAAGCCTATGCCGAACATTGCTTATCATGCGTACCAGTCTTTCAGAGCCGGAGAGGTTGACGCAAAGACCGCACACGAAATCGGAATAAAAATGGCAGAGCAATTATGGGGCGACAAATTTCATGTGGTGGTTGCCACTCATCTTAATACTGACCACTATCATAATCACTTTGCTATCTGCTCGACTTCTTTTATTGACGGAAGACGGTATCATGATGACAAGGCGTCCAAAGCGCGTATGCGTTCCGTATCAGATGAACTCTGCCGGGAGTACGGGTTGTCGGTAATTGAAAACAGAAAGTATCAGCGCAATAAAAACTATGCTGAGCGTATGGCAGAGAAAAACGGTATGCCGACGCTGCTCTCCCAAATGAAAGAAGATATTGACCGAGTAATCTCACAGTCGGTCAGTATGAAACAGTTTGCTTTCTATTTACGGCAGATGGGTTATGCAGTTAATGTTCGCGGCAGAGAGGAAGAACCGATTCTGTCTCTTACTCCACCCGGACGCTCTCATCCGTGGCGACTGTCCAATCACTTCGGACAGGAATATTCCTACAACGGAATCTTCGACAAAATCAAAGACAATGAGCGCATACCGCCGTTGCCGGAGGAAAAGCCAAAGCGTGTTCATCTTCGCGGCGGTGCCGAGGAATTTATGAAGGTCACAACGCTTCATGCAATTTACATCCATACTTTATATCAGTTCGGTCTGATACCGAAAAAGAACAACAACAGGCGTATCCCTGTTGAGCTTCGGGAGGACATTCTGAAGCTTGACAGCATCATTGAAGAAACAAGGCTGCTTGGACGGAATCATATTGATACCGCCGAGCAGCTTTCTATATACCGGGGACAGACAGAAGAAACCATTTCGGAGCTGACCGAGAAGCGGCAGAAGCTCAGAAACAGACTGCGCAGATGTACGGACGAAACGGAAATATCACGGGTAAAAGAAAAAGTATCGGAATACTCCAAGGAACTCACAAGGCTTCGCCGCGAGGTGAAGTATTGCGACAACATTGCAGAGCGCAGCGGGATACTCAAGGAAAAGTTATCTCTTATCTATGAAAGAGAAAAATCTGAAAGAAAGGAAGAACGAAAGAATGAACAATTCAGGTGATGTAGCAGAACAAATGATGAGAATGAGTCTGGAAGGCGCAGAGGTAGCGGTGAAGCTCACCGGCACCGGCGCGCTGAAGCTGGCTTCTATCATCTATAAGGTTTTGCAGCAGCAGGAAAAAACCAAAGGCAAAGCACGGCTTTCCTCTATGCTCCGTTCCGGTAAATCTCTCAAGGTCTTCACGGTAAAGGAAGAACAGCTCAAGCGTTTTTCGGAAGAAGCGAAGCGTTACGGTGTTCTCTACTGTGTTCTCAAGGATAAGGACACAACGGACGGTCTGGTGGATGTTATGGTTCGCACCGAGGACGCATCCAAAATCAACCGCATTGTCAAGAGATTCAATATTGCTACCGTGGATGACGCTTCTATTATCACGGAAATTGAGGACGCCAAGAACAACGCAGCAAAGAAAGAACCGGAGAAAGAAAAGCCGGAAAAGAGTAAGGAGGACAGAATCTTGGATGACCTGATGAGAAAACCGGCGAATCCCGAAAAGAGTGAGCCGGACAACCCTTTTGTCGAGAGGACGGAAAGGTCAAGTCTCTCAGAGAACAACTCCGTCGGGCAAAAAAATTCCGAATTTGAGGGAACGACCAAACGCGGCGACAAGCCTTCCGTCCGTGAGGAAATCAAGAGGATTCAGGAGCGTCGCCGTAATAACCCGAAGGAAAAGCCTTTGGAAAAAGCAGAACTGAAAACACCCCAAAAATCCGGTAAAGAAAAGGAGCGTTAAAAATGATTGAACTCAATGATATTATCCCCGGCAAGACGCCGGAAGAAAAAAACGGTGCCGGGCAGCAAAAGCCCTTTGACAAGCAGAAGTGGGCGGAGGAAAAACAGCAGACACGGAAGAATGTGTATGACCTGATAGATGAGACTGCTACATCTGTTTTCAGAGACAGTCCGAAGTTTCGTACCTACCTTGATGTGCAAAGCAGATTTGATAGGTACTCCATCAACAATGCGCTGCTTGTGACGGCACAGAAACCAAAAGCAACCTCGTTAAAGGACTACAATGCGTGGAAGGACGCCGGTACGCCGGTTAAGAAGGATGAAACCTCTATGTATATTCTGGAACCCGGCGAGAAGTACACCCGTGAGGATGGCTCCATCGGTGTTTCTATGAATGTGAAGCGCGTTTTTGATATTTCGCAGACCTCTGCCGAGCCGTCAAAGGACGAAGTTAAACCCATTGATGAACGACTTTTGATGAAAGCGCTCATCAACCGCCTGTCGGTGGATATTGAACCGGTAGATGAAATGTCCAGCCCGCAAAAGCATGATGACGCTCTGTTTGATGAACAGCGTCAGACAATCTATGTCAAACGTAATCTTGAAACGCCGCAGTTGTTTCGTGCATTGGCGCGGGAGATTGCGCTTTCCGATTACGCAGCGGAAATGCCGGAGTATTCAAGACCGAGTAAGCTTTTCAAAGCAGTCTGTGTTTCGTATATGCTCTGCAAGAGGTTCGGGATTGATACAAGGGATATGATTATTCATCTTCCTGCTTCCTTTGCGAATAAAACCCCACAGGAAATCCGTGAAGACCTGAATGAAATCCGCAGCGAAGCAAATGCGATACTTGCCCGTATGTCCCGGACGCTGGAACAGAATAAAAGTGCCCGGGCAAATGATAAAGAAAGGCAGGATGCAAGATGAAAGAACCACTTCGCAAGGTATGGCTTGATCCGATTGAGTACGGACTTGTCGTAAAAGCTCTGCACCGTTTCCGTGCGGATTTACTCAACGAGGACTGCCCCACAGAGGATGTCGATGACCTTCTGATAAAGATTATCGACACTCCCGTTAAAAACAGAAGCGTGGAGCTTGAAGCAAGATAACCGAAAGCAGACAATGATTCTTGCCGGTATCGGCATTATCCCGGTTGTCTGGCTTGCATTACTGATTGCGCCGACTTTTGGCGGCGGACTTGCCGTTATGCTACCGAAATGGACGGAAGCATTGGAAAATCCGCTGCGTATCACATTGTGCGGGGACAGCCTGAAAACTGTCCTCGCATTTATTGGTATCTACATCTTTGCCTTGCTCATCTACCATTACTCAAAGCACAATTACCGCAAGCGAGAAGAACACGGCTCCGCAAAATGGGGCGATGGGGAAGCCGTGAACAAAAAGTACCGGGCAATGCCGCCGAGTGAGAACAAGCTGCTTACACAGCATTGCCGCATCGGTCTTGACGGACGTAAGCATCGCCGAAATCTGAATATCCTGATATGCGGCGGTTCGGGTGCCGGTAAAACACGCTTCTATGCGAAACCCAATGTCATGCAGTGCAACACCTCTATGGTCATTCTTGATCCAAAGGGTGAAATCGTCCGAGATACAGGAGGACTGCTTGAGAAAAAGGGCTATGAAGTTCGTGTGCTTGACCTTATCAACATGGAACGCTCTCATTGCTACAATCCGTTTGTCTACCTCTATTCAGATAACGATGTTCAACGACTTGTTACAAATCTGTTCAAGTCCACAACACCGAAGGGAAGTCAGACAAACGATCCCTTCTGGGACACAGCAGCTTCTATGCTTCTGATGTCCCTTGTTTTTTACCTGCATTATGAAGCACCAAAGGACGAACAGAATTTTCCGATGGTTATGGAGCTTCTCCGAGCCGGTGAAGTACATGAGAACGATGACAATTATATGAGCACCCTTGATGAACTCATGCAAAAGCTGGAGGACAAGAACCCGAACCATATTGCCGTCAAGTATTACAAGGACTATCATTCCGGCTCTGCAAAGACACTCAAATCCATTCAGATTACACTTGCCGCAAGACTGGAGAAGTTCAATCTTGAAAGTCTTGCCGCTTTGACTGCAACGGATGAACTGGACTTGCCGTCGCTGGGAGAGAAAAAAGTTGCGTTGTTCGCGCTGATACCCGACAACGACAGTTCCTTTAACTTCCTTGTATCTATCCTATACACGCAGTTATTTCAACAGCTATTCTGGACGGCAGACCACAAATACGGCGGCAGTCTTCCTGTTCATGTGCATTTTATTATGGACGAGTTTGCCAATGTGAGTTTGCCGGAGGATTTCGACAAAATTCTGTCCGTTATGCGTTCGCGCTCTGTCAGCGTGTCGATTATCTTGCAGAACCTTGCGCAGTTGAAAGCTCTGTACGAAAAGCAATGGGAATCCATCGTGGGCAACTGTGATGAGTTTCTCTATCTCGGAGGAAACGAGCAGTCAACGCACAAATATGTTTCCGAACTCTTGGGCAAGGAAACCATCGACACAAACACATACGGACGAAGCGACGGTATGCGCGGAAACTTTTCTACCAACTGGCAGATCTCCGGCAGAGAGTTGATGACGCCGGATGAGGTTCGATTGCTTGATAACAAATTTGCGCTTTTGTTCATTCGCGGCGAGCGTCCGATTATGGACGAGAAGTTCGATATTCTGAAGCACCCGAATGTTGCCCTGACAGCAGACGGAAGTGCCGGTGCATATCATCACGGCGAAGCAACCGATGCGACAGCAGACATCGGTTTTGAAATCACAAACGATATGAGTATTGCTGAACTCAAACCCTATGAAACGCCTTTCTATCTTCTTTCCGAAGAAGATGTGGAAGCAAATATTAAGAAAAACGGAGGAATTAATTTTGATGAAGAAACTGAATACGGTAAAGAAAACCACGACTAAGCTCCCGATGACGGGCAAGGTGAAAAAGGGCTTCCGCTTCTATGTGACGGCGGTGCTCTGTATCGTACTGATCGGCTGTTGTTCTATCTCGGCATTTGCCGCAACCAACGATCCGCTGACGGTAGTAAACAATCTCTCCAGCTTTATGTTCGGACTGATTCGCGCCATCGGTCTTATCCTTCTCGGCTTTGGTGTCGTGCAGGTAGGTCTGAGCCTTAAATCTCACGATCCGTCCCAGCGCGCCAACGGCTTTATGACGCTTGCCGGTGGTATCGTCATTACCTTTGCAAAAGAAATCCTTGATCTCATTGTTTCCTGATGAAAAAATGTAGATATGCGGTAGGGCGAAATGCCCTGCCGCATTTTTCGCTGAAAGGAGGAACACATGAAAAAATATAGAATAATTTATGCCGATCCACCGTGGTTTTACAACAAAAGAAACAACCCAAATACGCGGTTTTCGTGCGGTGTTCATTCGCATTATCCGGTTATGTCAACAGAACAAATTTGCAGACTTCCTGTCCCCAATATTGCTGACAATAATTGTGCTTTGATTTTATGGGCGACATTTCCGCGTCTGCCCGAAGCAATAGCCGTTATGAAAGCGTGGGGATTTCGTTATGTTACGGTCGCCTTTAATTGGTTTAAAACCAATAAAAATGGTTCTCCGTTTTTCGGAGTCGGCTATTATACCAAATCGAACAGCGAGATTGCTCTGCTTGGCATAAAGGGAAAAATGAAGCCGATTTCAAACTTTGTCAGTCAGGTTGTTGTGTCCGAAAGACAAGAGCACAGCATAAAGCCGGAGATAGTGAGAAAGAAAATCACAGAGCTATTTGGCGATATTCCCCGAATAGAGCTGTTCGCCCGTGAAAAGACGGATGGCTGGGATGTATGGGGCAACGAGGTTGATTGCGATATTTCTTTTGACGGTTATCGGCAGTGTGACGGAGGTGGTGCAAATGTCGGATAACTGGGTGGTACAAAATCTACAAAACGCACTCGACACATGGAACGGCAAACTTGCTGAAATATGGCAGCTCATTACGCAGTCGCCCGAAACATTTAAGGGTGGCACGATATGGACTGTCATCACAGATATTCACGGGGCTTTACAGGCGGTAGGATACGCCCTTCTTGTCCTGTTCTTCCTTGTGGGAGTGATTAAGACCTGCGGCTCCTTTGCCGAGGTCAAAAAGCCTGAACACGCTTTCAAACTGTTTATTCGCTTTGCTCTGGCAAAAGGAGTTATCACATACGGTATGGAACTTATGATGGCTCTGTTCAACATCATTCAGGGAGTTATCTCATCTATCATGAACGCAGCCGGATTTGGTTCTGCCGCACAGACGGTATTACCGCAGAGTATTGTTGACGCAATCGAAAGCTGTGGATTCTTTGAATCAATACCCTTGTGGGCAGTCACGCTGATAGGCGGTCTGTTCATTACGGTGCTGTCGTTCATAATGATTCTGTCTGTGTACGGCAGGTTCTTCAAACTGTACCTTTACACGGCGATTGCGCCGATTCCGCTATCTACTTTTTCAGGAGAACCCACACAGAATGTCGGAAAGAGTTTTCTGAAAAGCTACTGCGCCGTGTGCCTTGAAGGAGCCATTATTGTATTGTCCTGCATTATATTCTCCCTGTTTGCAGCTTCGCCGCCAGCGGTGGACGCAAGTGCGGCGGCAGTTACTCAGGTCTGGTGCTATATCGGTGAGCTGATATTCAATATGCTGGTTCTTGTTGGCTGCGTTAAGATGGCGGACAGAGTTGTAAGAGAAATGATGGGACTGTAAAACATTTGGTTGCTTTGCTAATTCGCCTACTCAATGAATAATTCGCCTAATACGGACAAATAATAGGCAATAGAAGACGGCGTATGGATTGACATTCGCCTAAATATATGCTATAATTAGGCGAAACGAAACGGAGGTAGGCAAATGAGAAGCTTTGATTACGCAGCTCTTGCAAATAAGAAATGGGACAGCGAGGTACTCGGACTTGTTGCACAGATACACGAATACAAAGGCAGACAGGAATTGTATCTGAAGCAGAAGCCCGCTGTGCTTGATAAGCTGACGGAAGTGGCGAAAATACAGAGTACAGAGGCATCCAATAAGATTGAGGGAATCGTGACAACGAGCACACGAATCCAACAACTCTGTTCTGAAAAGACAACACCCCGTAACCGTGACGAGGAAGAAATCATGGGGTATCGTGATGTGCTGAACACCATTCATGAGAGTTATGAATACATTCCCATTCGTGCTTCATATATTTTGCAGTTGCACCGAGACTTGTATAAATACTCCGAGAAGTCTATCGGCGGACGGTTCAAAAGCACGCAGAACTTTATCGCTGAAACTGATGCTGACGGCAACCAAAGTGTTCGTTTTATGCCGCTGGCTCCCTATGAAACACCCGGCGCTATCGACGCAATATGCGAGAGCTTCAACAATGTAATTGATTCCTGTGCGGTTGATCCCCTTGTGCTCATTCCGACATTCATTAACGATTTTCTCTGTATCCATCCGTTTAACGATGGGAACGGAAGAATGTCACGGCTGCTTACGACCTTACTTTTGTATCGGTGTGGATATGTTGTCGGTCGGTATATCAGCATTGAAAGTAAGATTGAGAAGACGAAATCAAAATACTATGATGTACTGGAGCAAAGTGACCACGAATGGCTTGAGGGCAAAAACGATTCAACGCCGTTCATCAAGTATATTCTCGGCATTGTGCTGTCCGCATATCGGGATTTTGAGAACCGTGTCAATCTGATGGATGAGAAGCTTCCGGCGATTGAACAGGTACGGAAAGCCATCGGAGAGAAAATCGGCAAATTTACAAAGAGCGAGATTATGGAGCTTGTACCTTCTATCGGCAAAGCATCCGTTGAAAACGCTTTGAAGAAGCTGATTGAAGAAGGAGTAGTCGAGCGCCACGGAAAAGGCAAAGCAACATTTTACACGCGTACCGATAAACAATGAGGTTGTGACTGATATGAAAGAAAACAATTTGAAAAATCTCGTTCAAAGTGCAACGGAACAACTATTCACAGAACTTAATAAAGGTGAAACATCCGCAAAGGAAAACGGATGGACTGAAATATCCGAGGTTGAAAGACAACTTGGAATCACAGAGCCATAACAAGTTACAAACTACAAGAATCGTCATCTTAACGGATGGCGATTTTTTTATATCCAGAAGGAGATGATATTTTGGAAGTTAAAATAAACCGCGAAATTCGCAACTACACAGAGAGTATGTTCTTCGGATTGTCGCTTCGACAATTCCTGTTTGCCATTGCCGCTTGCGGTGTGGCTGTACTGATGTATTTCTGTCTGCGCCCGTATTTCGGTGTTGAAACGCTGTCATGGATGTGTATGCTCGGTGCTGCACCATTTGCTGCGCTCGGCTTCATCAAGTACAACGGAATGACCGCTGAAAAATTTGTTTGGGCGTATCTGAAATCGGAATACATCGTACCGAAGAAGCTCACTTTCCACAGCACGAATATTTACCACGAAGCGTTGAAAGATACGCTTTCAAAACATGAAAAGGAGGTTGCAGAAACCTATGATTAAAACACTCATGAACCTGTTCAAGCAGGACAAAGAGCAGTTTGTTGTTCCGAAGGGCGTTCAGGATTGTATGCCCGCATACGGTATCTCTCAGGACGGTATCATCCGACTGACAAGAACCCCGAAAAGCGGACTGCACAAGTTCTCAAAGACCTTCCGGTTTACGGACATCAATTATGAGGTGGCAAGCCGTGAGGACAAAGAAAAGATGTTTCTTGAATACTCGGAGCTTCTCAATTCCTTTGATTCCGGCGCTGTTACAAAAATCACGATTAACAACCGTAAGCTCAACCGCAAAGCGTTGGAGCAGACCATTCTCATCCCGATGAAAAATGACGGACTTGACGAATACCGTATGGAATACAACAAGATGCTTCTCGACAAGGCTGTCGGGGATGACGCTATCATTCAGGAAAAATATATCACAATCAGCGTGTTCAAAAATGACACGAAAGAAGCACGAAACTACTTCTCCCGCGTCGGCGCAGAGCTTGCCGGACACTTTGCAAGGCTCGGTTCTCACTTCGATGAACTGGACGCAACGGAAAAGCTTCGTATTCTTCATGACTTCTACCGTTCCGGTGAGGAATCCGATTATCGCTTTGACCTTGAGGATACGGCAAAGAAAGGACAGGATTTCAAAGACTTTATCTGCCCGGATACACTTGAATTTCAAAAGGACTATTTCAAAATGGGAGAACGCTACGGACGCGTTCTTTTTTTACGCGATTTTGCGTCCTACATCAAAGATAACATGGTATCCCAGCTTACGGATATGAACCGCAATATGATGATGAGCATTGATGTTGTCCCTGTCCCGACTGATGAAGCAGTACGGGAGGTTGAAAATCGTCTGCTTGGTGTCGAGACGAACATCACGAACTGGCAGCGAAAACAGAATCAGAACAACAATTTCTCTGCGGTCATCCCGTATGATATGGAGCTTCAGCGCAAAGAAAGCAAGGAGTTCCTTGATGACCTAACCACCAGAGATCAGCGCATGATGTTCGCCGTTATGACGATTGTGCATACGGCGGATAGCAAGGAGCAGCTTGACAGCGATACGGAAGCATTGCTGACGATTGCCAGAAAGCACATGTGCCAGCTTGCAGTTCTCAAGTGGCAGCAGATGGACGGACTGAATACCGTCCTGCCATACGGAGCGCGAAAGATTGATTCTTTCAGAACGCTGACTACTGAAAGTCTTGCGGTTTTCATTCCGTTCAAGGTTCAGGACATTATGGATCGCGGCGGAATCTATGTCGGAGAAAATGCCATTTCGGGAAATCTTCTGATGTGCAACAAAGCGAACCTTATGAACCCCAACGCATTTTTGCTCGGTGTTCCGGGTTCCGGTAAATCCTTCTCGGCAAAGGAACTGATTGTATTCCTTGCGCTTGCCACAAAGGACGATATTCTTGTTTGCGATCCGGAGGGAGAGTACGGTGCGCTTATCCGTGCGCTCGGCGGTGAGGTTATCCGCATAGCTGCTGGAAGCCGTGACCATATCAACGCAATGGACATGGTTGACGATTACGGCGACGGCGGTGATCCGATGATTGATAAGTCAGAGTTCCTGATGTCGCTCATCGGAGAACTTGACCGTTCTCTCGTCGGCCCGAAGGAGCACTCCATCATTGACCGCTGTGCGAAAGAAGTCTATACCGAATGTGCGGAAAACGGAGAGACACCGACGCTTGCAATTCTTCGTGAAAAGCTGCTTGAGCAACCGGAAGAAGAAGCGCAGGGACTGGCTCTGTCTCTTGAACTGTTCACTTCCGGTTCTCTTGACGCTTTTGCTCATCCGACTAATGTCGATGTGCAAAACCGTATGGTGGTTTACGACATCTTTGACCTTGGTAAACAGCTCAAGACAATGGGGCTTCTTGTAATTACCGACGCCATGATTAACCGTGTCACGGAAAACTGGAAGAAAGGAAAGCGAACTCACATCTTCATCGATGAATTTCATGTTGTCTTTGAGAATGAATACTCCGGAGAGTTCTTCAATTCCGCTTGGCGTCGCTTCCGTAAGCGCAATGCTTTCCCGACTGCCATCACACAGAATGTCGAGTATCTGCTGGATTCTGTTCTGGCAAGCTCTATGTTATCCAACAGCGAGTTTGTTATGATGCTCAATCAGGCGGCTTCTGACCGTGAAAAGCTGGCACAGCTACTCAACATTTCCTCTGAACAGATGAGTTATATCACCGGCGCAGAGGCTGGCTGCGGACTTCTGAAATACGGCTCAAACTTGGTGCCTTTCGTCAACAAGTTCCCGAAGAACACAAAGCTCTACAAGCTGATGACTACGCGCCCCGGTGAATAAAAACAAATGCGGCAGAGCGAATAACTCTGCCGCAGATTGGAGGTGAAGTGATTGCCGGATATAAAGGTCAAAAGCGAAAACAAAGGTATCAAAGCCATAGACAAGGCGGCTACTCTTTCGGAGCGTATGAAGACCGGTGCAATAAAGACAAAAGAAAGAGCCGAGAACGGATACTATCAGGATACAACGCATGATACACCGGAAGAATACGCGACTGACGATGCTACTCAAAAGGCTGAAATTGCGGTTCGTGATACCGTCTATTACACAAAGCGGACTGTCAAAAAAGGAACGAAAAAAGCAATCGACAAATATCGACAGAGCCGCGCAAAGAAGTATAACGCAAAGCCGGAATCAACCGAACTCTCTGTTCGTCCATCGGGAAATTCGACTGCTGCAAGAACAGCACAGAATCCGAGATTGAAAGCCCCGGCAGAAAAAACAATCAAGACCACTTCAAAAACGGTAAAGAAAACCGGGAAAGGTACAATCAAGACCGCACAGAAATCTGTGAAGACGGCGGAGAAAACATCAAAAACTGCAATCAAAACAACGCAGCAAGCGGCTAAAGCGGCGCAGAAAACAGCTCAGGCAACTGTCAAGGCATCACAAAGGGCGGCACAAGCTGCTCGCGCTGCTGCAAAAGCGGCTGTAACGACAGCAAAGGCAGTTGCAAAGGCGGTTGCGGCGGCAATCAAGGCTATTATTGCCGGAACAAAAGCATTGATTGCAGCGATAGCCGCTGGTGGCTGGGTTGCAGTTGTGGTAATCATCGTGATATGCCTTGTGGCTCTGATTGTCGGCTCGTGCTTTGGTATATTCTTTTCCGGAGAAGACAGCGGAACCGGTCAGACAATGCAAACAGCAGTACAGGAAATCAATACGGAATACCAAAACAAAATCGAGGAAACCAAAAGAGCAAACACTTATGATGTGCTTGAAATGTCAGGTTCAAGAGCAGTCTGGAAAGAAGTTCTCGCAGTCTATTCTATCAAAGTGAATACCGATCCGAATAATCCGCAAGAGGTTGCTTCAATGGACGATACAAAGAAGCAAATGCTCAAGGATATATTCTGGGATATGAATGTGATTTCTTCTCGGACATCACTTGTTTCAGATACTGTTATTACAGAAACAGACGATGGGAACGGTAATATCATAACAACTTCAACTGTTATAGAACGGACACATCTTTACATCACAGTATCTCATAAAACCGCAAATGAAATGGCTGTTCAGTATGGATTTTCTCAAGATCAGAAAGACAATCTTTCCGAACTGTTGAAACCTGAAAATGATTCGCTGTGGTCATCGGTTTTATATGGAATCACATCGAGCGACGGTCAAATTGTAACCGTTGCCCTATCTCAGATAGGCAATGTCGGCGGACAACCATATTGGTCTTGGTACGGCTTTGGCGGACGCGTGGAATGGTGTGCTTGCTTTGTGTCTTGGTGCGCCGAACAATGCGGATACATTGACGCCGGTATTATCCCGAAATATGCAGGATGTGTGACCGGTTCAGCGTGGTTCAAAGACCGTGGAGAATGGCTGGATAACTCCGCAACACCTGAACCCGGAATGATTATCTTCTTTGATTGGGATAACAAAGGCAGCTCCGGACCGCAAGACGGTGAATCAGACCATACCGGTATCGTTGAGAAGGTTGAAAATGGGCGTGTCTACACGATTGAAGGAAACTCAGGCGATAGTTGCCGTGAGAACAGCTATCCGATTGGATATTATGAAATCTACGGATACGCTTGTCCGGCATATTGATTGAACAGGGGTGCAGGCTGCTATTCAGCGGTTTGCGCCCCTGTTTTTTGTTTGCTGTCAAGCTGAAGCAATGTTTCAGAAAGTTCGAGAATGAATATCTATAATAAAGCACATAAGTATTGCAAATAGAGCATTTATGTGATACAATAAAGATGGCTTATTATAACTGTGAAAATGAGGTGCTATAATGATTAGCTATAACAGACTTTGGAAGCTCTTAATTGATAAGAGCATGATGAAAAAAGACCTTATGGAGCAAGCAAAAATCAGCAAGTCAACAATACGAAAACTCAACCACGGTGAAAGCGTTACTACCGAAACGCTGGCTCGTATCTGCAAAACCCTGAATTGTGATATGGGTGATATTGTCGAATTTGTACCTGATAACAAATGATATGATACCTAAAAAGTAGACATAAAAAAATAGGACACCTTGATGTATAATAAAAGAGTCAAGGAGTTGAAGGAAAATGGGAAAATACCAGTTTAGTTACGAAGAAAAGATTACCATCATTCGAGAGCATGAGGAAAACCATAAGACATTAAAAGCGATTTGTGAGGAATATGACATCAGCAAGAGCTATCTGTGTTACATCCTCCGCAACTACCGTCAAAACGGCAAAGAATCGCTGAAAGACACAAAATATTACTCAGCGGAATACAAATTAAAAGTAATTAAACGCCACTTTGAAGATGGTATATCCGTTGCTGATCTGACGAGAGAAACCGGAATCCAATACCGTATGCTCAAGCAGTGGTTTCAGGACTACCAAAAGCGAGGAGCAGAAGGACTGAGTACCCGCAAAAGAGGCAGACCGAGAAAGCCGCAGCCAAACACAGCCGAAGAAAAGATACGCCGATTAGAAATGGAAAACGAGGTATTACGGGCTTTTCTGGAAGAATGCGAAAGGTGGGATGCAAAGAGCTCCGGTACAAAGTGATTCATCGTTTCAGAGATCGTTTTACGGTTGAAGAACTCTGTAAGCTGCTTGAAGTATCTCGCAGCGGATATTACAAATGGTTAAAGCGAAAAGATGAACCCGACAAAGACAAAGTAATTGCAGATTTAATTGTGGAATGCCACGAAAAAGCGCACAGAACCTACGGTTACCGCCGTGTTAAGATTTGGTTGCTTCGAGAAACGGGGCTTGTCATCAACCACAAAGCAGTTTTGCGAATCATGCGCAAATACAATCTGCTTGCCATACGAAAGCGCAAACGGTTTCGGCATTATGATTGCAACGCTTATACCCATTACAACAACGAATTGATGAGAAACTTTAAGGCAACGAGACCGAATGAAAAGTGGGTAACGGATATTTCCTACATACAAACAAAGCAGGGATTTTTGTATCTTTCTATGATCAAGGATCTATATGACAACAGTATTGTGGGCTACAAATATGCAACGCAAATGCCGGCAAGCTTGGTGATTGAAACGGTGCGCACGGCGGTGAAAAACGCCAAGCCCTCCGGAGGGCTTATTCTGCACAGTGACAACGGCTTTCAATACACCTCTCAAGCCTATTACAATGTTGCTAAAGCAAACGGCATTAAGCCGTCTATGTCTTCGGTGGGATGTCCTTACGACAACGCCTGTGCCGAAAACTTCTTCAGCATGCTGAAGACAGAATGTATTTACAGAGCAAAGCCACAAACCTTTGATGAAGCCAAAGAACTTGTGGACGAATATATTTATTTCTACAATAATGAGCGAATACAGCTCAAAACAGGACAGACCCCAATGGAAGTCCGTTATGCTTATACCGCATAACAGGTGTCCGCAAAAAATGTCTACTTGACAGGGGGCGTGTCAAAATAAAGTCCGTTTTATGGGACAGTAGTTGTGAGATAATTGATAGTGGGTTGAAGAATAGCTATTTGTAGAGAGTAGGATCAATGGATGAAAGCAATATCAATCAAGAACCCCTTTGCAACTCAGATATTGCATGGGAGTAAAACAATAGAATATAGGTCTTGGAATACAAAGCACAGAGGCGATTTGCTTATTTGCAGTAGTGCTAATCCTAAAGTTCCCGGTATGCTCTCCGGATATGCTTTGTGTGTTTGCAACCTTGAAGGCACAACATATAACGATGAAACAGAGGAATATGAGTGGCACCTGACAAATGTGCGTAAGATTAAAGCGTTTCCGGTTACGGGCAAGCTTAATTTCTTTGAAGTTGAGGACAACAAGATTCTCTATGCAGACGGGACAACCCCCTCGGCTCCAAAACAGCCATTACCGACACAAGCTCCTTCTGTTCCTGATCTCCCCGGTATGCCGAAGATGTTTGATAACATCAACCAAAGAGTTAGGGATGACCTCGGAGAAACCATAACATGCAAAAGCAAGCTTCAAATAGCGGCAGCTTGCTTCTCAATTTATGCCTATGAGGAACTGAAAAAGAATCTTGAAAAGATTGACTGCTTGCAGTTTATTTTCACTTCTCCGACCTTTACGATGGACAAGACGGAAAAGAGTAAAAGAGAATTCTATATTCCGAGAATGACACGTGAGAAAAACCTTTACGGCACAGAATTTGAAGTACGGCTGCGCAACGAGCTTTCCCAGAGAGCCATTGCAAAGGAATGTGCTGCTTGGATTCAGAAGAAGGCACAATTCAAATCAAACACAACCAACCAACTGATGCAGGGCTTCATCAATGTCAGCGATGAAGAAAATCAGTTTACATATACTCCGATAAACGAATTTACAACGGTTGACCTCGGCTGCGAAAAGGGCAACTACGCCTACAATTTCACACAGCGTTTGCCATACCCTATGAGTATGAGCTATATGAATCTGTTTGACCAGCTTTGGAATAACAAACAGCAATTTCAGGATGTAACCGACCAAGTGATTGAAAACATCACAGCGGTCTATAACGAGAACTCTCCGGAGTTTATCTACTTCGTAACTCTATACAATATCTTCAGCGAATTTCTTGAAGATATTTCGGAAGATACCCTTCCGAATGAAGCGACAGGCTTCAAAGACAGCAGAATATGGAATATGCTTTACAACTTCCAGAAGGATGCTGCTCTTGCTATCATCAATAAACTTGAAAAATACAACGGATGTATTCTTGCGGATTCAGTCGGACTTGGTAAGACATTTACTGCTTTGGCGGTCATCAAGTATTACGAATCAAGAAACCGCAATGTGCTTGTTCTTTGCCCGAAAAAACTGTCAAACAACTGGAATACATACCGTGATAACTATATTAACAACCCTCTTGCCGAGGACAGACTGAACTACAAAGTTCTCTACCATACGGACATTGGGCGTGAGCGTGGAAATTCAAACGGAACAGATCTATCCCGTCTGCGTTGGGATACCTATGACCTTGTTGTAATCGACGAATCCCACAATTTCCGTAATGGCGGTAAGCTTGATAAAGACGAAGACGAGAAAGATAACCGCTATGCAACCCTATTGAAAAAGGTTATCCGCAAGGGTGTAAAAACGAAGGTGCTGATGCTTTCGGCAACTCCGGTAAATACCCGCTTTAATGATTTGAAAAATCAGCTTCAGCTTGCGTATGAGGGCGACAGTACGCTAATAGACGATAAGCTGAAGACAACACGCTCCATTGATGATATTTTCAAAAATGCTCAAAAGGCATTTACATTTTGGAGCAAGCTGGAGCCGGAACAGCGCACCACCGACCAGCTTCTGAAAAGGCTCGACTTTGATTTCTTTGAAGTATTGGACAGCGTAACGATTGCCCGTTCCAGAAAGCATATTGAGAAATACTATGATACTGCGGATATAGGCAGCTTTCCAAACAGACTAAAACCGCTTTCGTTCCGTCCGCCTTTGACGGATTTGAAGGAAGCCATAAACTATAATGAGATATTCCAGCAGCTCTCGCAGCTAAACCTTGATATATACAGACCGTCGCATTATATCCTGCCAAGTCGTATGGAGAAGTATGCTGAACTGTTTGGCGACGAAAAGGTCAATGTCGGCTTTACTCAGGCAAACCGTGAGCAAGGTATCCGGCGCTTAATGGCAATCAACCTGATGAAGCGTATGGAAAGCTCGGTCTATTCTTTCAACCTGACGCTGAAAAGAATAATGGAGTTGATAGAAACCACGATTGCTTCTATTGATGACTTTGAAGCGACAGAGGGAAAGAAACTGAATTTGACTGATATTTCAGATGCAGACGAATATGATTTCGACGACCAAAACAGTGATGATTTTGAATCGGCAGGCAAGAAAATCCAGATTGACCTTGCCGATATGGACAGAACCTCTTGGCGTCGTGAACTTGCAAAAGATAAAGATGTTCTTGAACTGCTTACGCTGATGGTGGCGGATATTACGCCCGAACACGATAGCAAGCTTCAGAAGCTGTTCGCCGTACTCAAAGACAAGATGGAACATCCTATTAACCCCGGGAACAAAAAGGTCATTATCTTCACCGCTTTTGCAGATACGGCAATGTATCTCTACGATAATGTCAGCACTTATATGAAAAAGAAATTCGGACTTGATACAGCAGTAGTTACAGGCTCTATTGAAGGCAGAACCACCGTACCAAAGCTCAAAGCCGACCTGAATACCGTGCTTACTTGCTTTTCTCCGCTGTCAAAAGACAAAGCACTGTTGATGCCGAATGACAAGACATCCATTGATGTGCTGATTGCTACCGACTGTATATCAGAAGGTCAGAACTTGCAGGACTGCGACTATCTGATTAACTACGATATTCATTGGAACCCTGTTCGCATTATTCAGCGTTTCGGACGAATTGACCGTATCGGAAGCAAAAACACGGATATTCAGCTTGTGAACTTTTGGCCGAATATCACGCTGGACGAGTACATCAACCTGAAATCAAAGGTTGAAACACGAATGAAGATTGTCGATATGACCGCCACGGGCGATGATAATCTTCTATCGGACGAAGAAAAGAACGACCTCGAATACCGTAAATCTCAGCTCAAGAGATTGCAGGAGGAAGTCGTTGACATTGAAGATATGACAAGCGGTATATCCATTATGGACTTGGGGTTGAATGAGTTCCGGCTTGATCTGTTGGACTATGTAAAATCGCACCCGGACATTGAGCGTTCCCCGATGGGGCTTCACGCCGTAGCTGCTGCTACCGCTGAAACGCCAGCCGGAGTTATCTATGTAATGAAGAACCTCACAGAGAGTGTAAACATTGATAATCAAAACCGTCTCCATCCGTTCTATATGGTCTATATCAGTAATGACGGCGAGGTTATCTGCGACCACCTCTCTCCGAAAGATATGCTCGATAAAATGCGTTTCCTCTGCAAAGGAAAATCAGAACCGATTCCGGCGCTGTATCATCCGTTCAACGATGAAACCAAAGACGGCAGAGATATGAGCGAGCTTTCCTCTCTGCTTGGCGACGCCATATCTTCCATTATTGAAGTGAAAGAACAAAGTGACATTGAAAGCTTCCTTGACGGAGTGCAAATAGACTTTACAAAGAAAAGCATCAAAGGTCTGGATGACTTTGAGCTGATATGCTTCCTTGTAGTCAGATAAGGAGAAAATGCGATGCTTGGCTTACCCAAATCAACTGAATGTCAGCAGATAATCCCCAAAAAGGTTATCTATGCAAAGAACGAACTGAACACCGCTGCAAAAGCAAAGCTGGATGCCGACATAAAGCGTGTAACCATCGTCAATATGGTTGCTCCCACAAATGTTGCAATTACTGCCGGAGAAAATGTCAAATCATTTTGCGTGGCTCTTGTATCACTGAAACAAGAGAAGTATGACGAGAAGAATATCGTTTTACTTACCAAACTTGTGAAGCAGAATATGTTGATGATACTGGAGTACAACGGTAAAGCCAAGCTTGTTGCTTTTCATACAAAGCTGCTTCAAACCGATTGGTCTGATCTTGATGCTCTCTCGGTTAGTCTTGAAGGCTTGAATCTGGATGTGATTTGGGAGAACATTCTGATTCAAATTGGCAATGTTGAGATTGCGGATGGAAACACCCTTGCTGAACAGATTAGGCAGGATGAAGAACGACAGAAGATTTTGAAACAGATAGAACAGCTTGAAGCTCAAGCCCGGAAAGAAAGTAATCCGAGAAAGAAGTTTGAGTTAGTTCAGAGAATAAGAAAATTAAAGGAGGGTGAATAAATGAGTCTAAGCACAAAGCAAATTGAGACATTTTCTGTAAATGCAGTACGGGATAGTTTGTCATTAACAGATTTTTTAGACCCATTTATTGCAGATAATGATAAGGAACCCTCTTGGGATGGGAATGTTTATATCTATGAAAGCAAGAATCACAAAAAAGACAACTTAAAAGGTCGAATTCCAGTTCAAGTAAAAGGGAAAGAATGTGATGACTTATCAAAAGATAGCATTACTTTCTCGATGTCAACAAGTGATTTACGAAACTACCTTTACGACGGAGGTTCAATCTTATTTGTCGTCTACATTGGTAACGGTGGGCTTTGCAAGAAGATATACTATATGGAGTTGCCTCCTATAAGACTTCGATTGCTTCTTGGATCAACAAAGGGACAAAAAACAAAGACGATTACATTAAAAGAATTTCCGATAGACAATAATAAGAAGTCCACAATTTTCTTTAACTGTTTGCGCAACTGTCAAATGCAGTCAAGCTTTACAGATGCCAAACTTCTGTCTTTTGAGGAACTGGAAAAGCAAGGATTGCTTGAAGGTATTTCTGTCCCGATTTCGGGTGTGGGTATCAAGGATGATTTGCAGCGAGCTTTGATAACAAATGATGTGTATCTATACGCAAAAATTAAAGGTAGCCCAATACCCCAGCCGATGGAGATTCTTCCGCAGAGCCTGACAACGAAAGAAACACTTGACACTGATATTTCAATAGGAGATAAAATTTATTATACGAAAGCATCATTGATTAAATCCCAAGAAAAAACAGTTTATCAGATTGGCAACAGCTTTTCTATAAGCTTTACAGAAGCACAAAAGCCTTGCAGCATAAAATACAAGAATTCCAATAATGCTCGGGTTTTAGCGAAAGATCTTGACTTTATGCTTTCCTATATTGAAAACGGTTACTTCAATTTGAATGGTATTAGAATGCCATTTGATAAGGAAAATGCTGACTATTCCAACTTTGATTGCGCAAAGGAATCCGAGCATTTATCCTATGCCAAAAGAGTAGTGACTACCCTTGACTTGCTTAACTGCGATAAAGATATTGATTTCAGCAAATTGTCAAACGAGGACTTCAGAAATTTGAATCGTTTGGTTACTGCTTTTGTTGATAAAGAACCTGTTGGCAATCTAAAGGCTGGCTTGCCTCCAATAATTAAACTGCCGGTTGGTGAATTAAGCTTTGCTCTATATATGAAACCAACTACCGAGGGTGGGACTATCTATGAAATGTTGGATTTTTTCAAGATTGAAATGTCTGTTGCTTATGATGGGAAAGACGGAGAGAAGCTCCCGGTTTCACAATTTTCTATTTTGCATACTGATGATTTTCTAACACTAAGCAATATCAGATTCGATATTTTTGAGCCGTCATTCGAAAAGTGCGAGAAACATTATGACACTTTTAACAGGGCAAATTGGTTTATGCTTGACCTGCTTTGTGCATTTGATAAATCAGAAGGTAAAAGAACTGAAATCCTAAATGCTGCCAAACAATTTGATGAGTGGATAATGACTTCTTCAGAAGAAGAACTTCCGTATACTGTCAAAGAGTTGAATCATCTTCAGACGGTAAAACGGGAAAGAAAGCTCATTATCACTGAACTTGCAGAGTTGTACAGTATTGTGGAAAGTAATGCAACAAATGAAGAGACTTTAGTTGGTGCATACTTGTTGCTTGACCAACAACCTGCTGCGGAAATGCACTTTTCAAAACTAACACCAGAACAACAGGAAAATTTTAAGACTTACCCGATATATCATTTTTGGGCTAACGCCGAGGAGGAAAAACAATAATGGATAAACTAAAGATGCAGACGCCGAATAAGGCGAATGAGAATTTTGAAAAACTGGCGGCTATGTTCCCTAATGCCGTGACCGAGAGCATTGATGAAAACGGTGAGGTTGTCCGTGCAATTGACAAAGATGTGCTGATGCAGGAGATTTCCTGCAAGGTTGTTGACGGCAAAGAGGAACGCTACCAGTTTACTTGGCCTGATAAAAGGCAGGCAATCCTGACAGCCAATGCACCGATCAATAAAACACTTCGTCCCTGTCGTGAGGAGAGCGTGGACTTTGACAACACTGAAAACCTCTATATCGAGGGCGATAATCTTGAAGTACTGAAACTTCTTCAGGAAACCTATCTTGGCAAAATCAAGTTGATTTATATTGACCCTCCTTACAATACCGGGAAGGATTTTGTATATAACGATAATTTTGCTCAATCAACTGATGAATATCTTTTTGAAAGCGGTCAATATGACGACGATGGAAACCGATTAGTCCTTAATCCGGAGAGTAACGGTCGTTTTCACACTGACTGGCTGAATATGATTTATTCAAGGTTAAAAGTATGTAAAAATCTTTTAGCAAATGACGGAGTAATTTTCATAAGTATTGATAACAGGGAGAGTGCAAATCTGCGAAAGATATGCAACGAGATTTTCGGAGAAAGTTGTTTTATTACCGATGCAATATGGAGGTCATCAGACAATAGTAATAATGATGCAAAGCAGTTTTCTAACGACTATAACTCCACTCTCATATATTCAAAAGACCCACTTTGGCAACCAGAAAAAGCAAATGATCCAGACAAAAGGAAGCACTTTAAGAATCCTGATAACGACCCTAAGGGTGCATATTTTGATGGGAACCCATTAAATTCTCCAAATTACCGTGAAAACTTAATCTATGACATCGTATCCCCGAACGGCATAACAATTCATCCGCCTAAAAATGGATGGAGATGGTCAAAAGAGACTCTTCAAGAGAAACTCGATTCAGGAGAGATTAGATTTACTAACGATGGTACAAATATCAGAAGAAGAACATATCTTTGCGATATGGAAGGACTGACTCCGTCTAATCTTTGGATTGATCTCGATAAAACAGGGCATAATCGCCAAGCAAAATATGAATTACTAAAGCTTCTGCCAGAGGATGTGTTTGATACACCGAAGCCTGTCCGACTTCTCTCTTATATTCTCAGCCTCATTCCAGACAGCGAAAATGCAATTGTACTCGACTTTTTTAGTGGTTCATCTACGACTGCTGATGCAGTTATTCAAACAAATGCAGTTGAAAACAACCACAGAAAATTTGTAATGGTTCAACTTCCAGAAGATCTTGATGAAAACTTAAAAAATGCGTCAAATGATAAAAAGACGGTGCTCAAAAATGCCATAGCACTGTGCGATAAAATGAATAAACCACATTTACTTACAGAAGTAGCGAAAGAGCGTATTCGCCGAGCAGGAGCAAAGATTAGAAATGAGCAATTAGAAATGAGTAATGATAATTCCTCACTTCTCACTACTAATTCCTCATTAGATGTCGGTTTCCGTGTCCTAAAATGCGACACCTCCAATATGAAAGATGTTTACTATAATCCTGACGAATATGAGCAGGACTTGTTCGGCTCGCTTTCTGATAATATCAAGGAAGACAGAACGCCGGAAGATTTGCTTTTTCAAGTGATGCTCGACCTTGGTGTGCTGCTGTCATCCAAAATTGAAGAAACAGAAATCTGCGGCAAGCGTGTGTTCAATGTTGCCGATGGGTTCCTTTATGCCTGCTTTGATGCGGATATTTCCGATGAAGTAGTCAGGGCAATCGCAGAGAAACAGCCGTACTATGCTGTGTTCCGTGACAGCGGTATGGCAACCGACAGCGTAATGACCAACTTCGACCAGATTTTTGCAGCCATCAGTCCAACCACAGTAAGGAAGGTACTGTAATATGAAGTTTAACTTTAAGATACAACCTTATCAGACAGATGCGGTTGAGTCCATTGTTCGAGTGTTCAATGGACAACCTCATTATGACAGAACAAGCTATATCCGTGACCTCGGCAAAACTGCTCCGGATACATATACTCAAATCACCTTAAAAACGGACGATGATGATGCAGACTTACTATCCGAAACAGGATATAAAAATGAAGTGATTGAGCTGTCCGATGACCAGCTTCTGGATAATATCCGGCAAATTCAGTCGGAGAACAACATCAAGACTTCAGACAGCCTTATCAAAGATCAGGGCAGATGTTCTCTTGATATTGAGATGGAAACAGGTACAGGCAAAACCTATGTCTATATCAAAACGATGTTTGAACTGAATAAGCGTTACGGTTGGAGTAAGTTTATTGTTGTCGTTCCGAGCATTGCCATCCGTGAGGGCGTGAAAAAGTCCTTTGAGATTATGCAGGATCATTTTATGGAGCATTACGGCAAGAAAGCCCGCTTCTTCATCTACAACAGCTCTAACCTGAATCAACTGGACAGCTTTTCAAGCAGCAGCGGCATCAATGTAATGATTATCAACACGCAGGCGTTTGCTTCCTCTATGAAAGAAGACGGCAAGTCCAAAGAAGCCCGTATTATTTATTCCAAGCGTGATGAGTTTGGCTCTCGAAAGCCCATTGATGTGATCGCCGCAAACCGTCCCATTTTGATTTTGGACGAGCCGCAAAAAATGGGTAACGAGGATTCCGCAACGCAAAAGGCATTGAAGCGTTTCAATCCTCTTTTCAGTATGAACTACTCGGCTACACACAAGAAGCAGCACAACCTTGTGTATGTGCTTGATGCACTGGATGCTTTCAACAAGAAGCTTGTAAAGAAGATCGAGGTAAAGGGGTTTGAAGTAAAGAACCTCACCGGAACCAATCAGTACCTCTATCTTGACAGCATCGTCCTATCTTCAAAAAAGCCGCCGATGGCGAAAATGGAAATTGAGGTAAAACAGGCAGACAGACACGCCCGTAAAACCTTTGTCCTCGGTGTTGGTGACGATTTATTCTACAAGTCAAATGAGATGGAGCAGTATAAAGACGGCTTCACAATCTCGGATATTGAGCCTTTGCGTGGCACGGTAACCTTTACAAACGGAATGGTAGTGCGTCAGGGGGATGTTGTCGGCGATGTAGTCGAGGACGATATGCGGCGCATTCAGATTCGTGAAACCATTGCCTCCCACTTTGAAAAAGAAGAAAAGCTTTTCAATATGGGTATTAAGACGCTGTCACTGTTCTTTATCGACGAGGTTGCAAAATATCGCCAGTACGATGAAGACGGCAATGAGATTCTCGGTGAGTATGGCAGGATTTTTGAAGAAGAATATATGTCTGCCCTAAATGAACGGATCACGCTGTTTGATTCTCCATATCAAAAGTATCTGAAAGATATTGCGGTAGAAGACACACACAGAGGATATTTCAGCATCGACAAGAAAGGTCACGCTGTCAACAGTTCCCTCAAGCGTGGCAGCGAATTTTCCGATGATATTTCTGCGTATGACCTAATTTTGAAGAACAAGGAACGCCTGCTTTCCTTTGAGGAGCCTACTCGTTTTATCTTCTCCCACTCTGCACTGCGTGAAGGTTGGGATAATCCGAATGTGTTCCAGATCTGCACCTTGAAGCATAGCGACAGCTCGACACAAAAACGGCAGGAAGTCGGTCGTGGTCTGCGTATTTGTGTCAATCAAGCCGGAAACCGTATGGATGCAGAAACCGTTGGTGAGAGCGTACATAATATCAACAAGTTGACGGTTATCGCCAGTGAAAGCTACAAAGGCTTTGTTACCGATTTGCAGTCGGATATTAAGAAAGTCCTTTATGACAGACCGACTACTGCTTCCAGCGATTACTTCAAAGGTAAGTTTGTCAAGGTGGACGGCAAACCTACGATGATTGATGATAAGGCTGCCAACAAGATTGAATTCTACCTGATTGCTAACGGCTATGTAGACGAAGAACGCAAGATCACCGACAAGTATCGCACCGACCTTGAAATGGAAACCCTTGCGGCACTTCCGAAAGAGCTTGAACCGATGTCCGAGGGTATACATACTCTGATCCAGTCTGTATTTGACGAGTCTGCGCTTGAAAGAATGATTGAGGACGGCAAGCAGACTAAGATTGAGAGAAATGACCTCAACGAAAACTTCTACAAAAAAGAGTTCCAGACCCTTTGGAAGTACATCAACCACAAGTATGCCTATACTGTTTCCTTTGACAGCAGCGAACTTATTTCTAAAGCCATTGCGCACATAAATGCTGAGCTGTTTGTGTCTGAGCTTACCTATGTAACAACGCAGGGTGAACAGAAAGATGAAATGGAAACCGGAGCATTAGACCGTGGTGAAGCGTTTAAGGCTGCCAAAACACGCTCTCAAAAGCTGAAAAAAGCAGGCGTTAGTCAGATTAAGTATGACCTTATCGGCAAGGTTGCAGAAGGAACAAAGCTGACAAGGCGTTCTGTTGGAACGATTTTGCAAGGGATTGAGCCTATCAAGTTTTATATGTTTAAGGCAAACCCGGAAGAATTCATCAGCAAGGTTATCCGGCTTATCAACGAGCAGAAAGCCACAATGATTGTCGAACACATATCCTATGACCAGATTGAAGGAGAATACGACAGCACGATATTTACTGCCGAAAAGACTTCTCAGAGCATCGACAAGGCATTCAAGGCAGAAAAGCATATTCAGGACTATGTGTTCACTGATGGCACTGCCGAAATGAGCGTGGAGCGTCGCTTCGCTGAAGATTTGGATCACGCAGCGGAAGTATGTGTTTACGCAAAACTGCCGAAAGGCTTTCACATTCCTACTCCGGTCGGTAACTATTCTCCGGACTGGGCGATTGCTTTTAACGAAGGAACCGTAAAGCATATCTATTTCATTGCAGAAACCAAAGGCACAATGGAAAGTCTGAATCTGCGCCCTATCGAGAAAGCAAAGCTCGATTGTGCAACGAAGCTATTTAATGAGATTTCCACGAGCAATGTCCGCTATGCTCATATTGACAGCTACGAAAGACTGCTCAGTATAATGGATAGTATCAAATAATCAAAAATTCGATTTGTTTTGAGATTTCTGACGAAAGGAGGATACTATATGGGCTTTTTTGATGATATATTTGGAGGTTTTTTTGATTTCAACGGTGACGGAAAAACTACGTGGGACGAAGAATGGATTGCATACAAGATTCTTGAAGACATAAACAAAGAAAACTCCGATGCCGACTCAGATAGCCACGGCTTCTTCCATACCGGAGGACACTCCCATGTTTCAAATAGCGACATCTTTGATGATGCAGAGGATGATTATAGTTGGCGCACTTGGTGTGAAGACGGTTCTGAATATGGTATCTTCCCGGACGATTATAAAACGGAAGAAGAATATATTGAAGCATTAAACAATGCGAAGGTGGCATGGCGAGACGACTATCCCTACGAAGATAACGGTGTTTTTGCAGAGGACTATGAAACCGAAGATGAATACGCGGAAGCGGTACAAGAAGCGGCAGAGCAAGAACAAAATCAAACGGCTTCTATTCCGATAACCGTTTCGTTTACTGTTGAATGTCCAGCTCTTGATAAACTTGATGAAATTAAAGAATCAGACTATCCAAACAAAAGACAATATGATGCGGCATACAAACTTGCAAATGAACTGATCATTTATTTTGACAAGAAACAAAAGGCTATTACAAAAGAAAAGTGTCACTTCATTCTGGAAAAAGCATCAACTGTTCTTGCTGCTCATTATCTGACGGTAGATGATGGATTCTTATTTGCACAGGCAGTAAAAGATCATTTTCCTCTCCCTATTGAAATAGAGGACGAGGATGAAGAACCAAAGCTGTACTTTACAGAGTTGATAAAACAGCTTGCAAAAAAAGATATTCCGCTATCAATCCGTGTGTGGGACTGGTGTGTTGAACAATTCCTTCCGTATTCAAAATACGCATGGTATTCCGATCATGCCCTGACATGTGACTTGCTAAATGAGTTGTACGATTTTCCAAAGCCGTTTGAACTGGCTCTTGTCTGCTATTTCTGTGAACATCCAGATTTTGCGCATAGAGTAATTACTGAGGCACCGGAACTCACCGGGAACATAGACGAACTGGTTTGTCTGGCTCTGTCCCACAGACTGATTGATACGGCAAAGATGATTCTAATCGATGCACTCGAGGTAATAAAAGATAAGTCAAAGTGTGTTTTTCAACTTGTCAACAGTATCATTCAAATGTGTGAAAACGGCGATGAACTGGAATCAATGGAAGCATTCCAAAATGACCTGTTTCCTGCTGCAAGAATATATCTTCAGAATAAAGACGATAAGTACATTACAGATTGTCAATCAAGAATGACAAAGTACATTTTAGAAACTGAACGGTATTGTCCCAAGTATGCTTATTCGCGTTGTAATGCGTGGAGAAACAGAGTTCCGAACGGCAAGAAGTACAGAATAAATGTCCTTGACTATGATACCGAGCAGGAATATTTGGAGGCATTAGACGAAGCAAGATATGGCTGGAGAGAGTATTACGATATTGAAGATTGCAACGGGATAGATCCATCACAATATGAAACAGAGCGTGAGTTCAAATCTGCGCTGAAAGCTGCAACATCAAAAGCTGAAAAGAAAACCATCACGCAAGAAAACAAGCAGGAAAAAGAGTCCGGAGAAGCTGAAATCACGGAAGATAATAATGTCTATACATATTGCGGAGTAGTATTCTCGCGTGGAGGTCAAGCATATAGCTATCGTACAGAAGACAGTTCAATTTCAGTAGGTGACTCTGTTGTTGTTCCTGTCGGACGGGATAAAACGGAAAAGAACGCAAAGGTAGTGTTTGTCGGACAGTATACAAGATATACCGCACCGTATCCCGTTGATAAAACAAGATTCATAATAAGGAAAAGCGATACACCGTTATCATCGAGTTAATTGATGACTTAATATTATTTAAGTAATGAAAGAAGTGGCTAAAATGGCAAAGAAAATATGTGTCAATTGCGGAAAAGAATTGGGTATGCTGGCGGGTAAAGTGAAGATTAATGATGGAACGATATGCACTAACTGTCTCCACTCCGCAGGTATAGGGGAACTTGAAAATTCAGGTTCTTACACAGAATCATCAATTAAATCATTGATTGCAGCGAGGCAAGAAATCATCAGATCATTTTCGCCAACAAAGACTGTTGGCTCATATCTTGCTATTGACGATACACATAGGTCATTCAAAATTGGGCAAAGCTTGTTTGACTTTGGTAATCTTTTAAGTTTTGAATTACTTGAAGATGGCGAAACGATAACAAAAGGTGGATTAGGTCGCGCAGTTGCCGGGGGGTTACTGTTCGGCGGAGTCGGCGCAATCGTTGGTGGGATAACTGGAGGTAAAAAGAGTAAAGGCGTTTGCAACTCTATGCGATTAAAGGTTACACTAAGAAACTGTTTTTGCTCAACAGTCTACATTCCATTTATTCTTACTGAAACCAAGACCAAGAGTTTCGTATATAAAGCAGCTCAAAATTCAGCACAAGAATGTCTTTCTGCCTTGCAAATAATAGCAGATTCTTACCAATCAATGCAAAATGGAACTGCAAACATCAACCAGAGTGAACTGTCTGTTGCTGATGAAATCAAAAAATTCAAGCAGCTTGCAGATGATGGTATTATTACTCAAGAGGAGTTTGAAGCAAAGAAAAAGCAGTTGCTCGGTCTATAATCATTTCAGATATTGTATTTTGGAGTCTTGAATATGAAAAGCAATAAGACTAATAGTTTTCCTGCAATTGGATCTCATGTTAGAGTAAAGAAAAACGGAAGATACGGTGTTGTGTGTGACATCGGAAACGATCCTAAGACAAGCGAAACACTCTTTACCATTGAATATGATGAAGCGAAATGCGACCTGCTCTCAGAAAACATTACTCTGCATCCTTTGACATATTCAGAATTTGATTTAATTTGAAGCCAAACGACGAAAAGATGAGGTGAATACTGTGGACGGCACAATTGAAAATATCAGCTTCAGAGTTGGCGGCTTTTTCGGATTCGATCACTTCAATATTGCCGTGAACAAAGACGGCACTTCTGTCCTGTCGCATGAATCTGTAAGCGGAAAAAGTATTTTGCCGAATGATTGCAAGTATTCAAAACAGGAAACAAAAGCACTTATAAAGGGCTTGGAGCAAACCGGCGTTTATTCTTGGAAACGCTACTATATGCCCGATTATATGGTTACTGACGGTACAGGGTGGTGTGTTGAGATTGACCGAAAAGGAAAGCGGAAATTCATTCGTGAGGGCGAGAACCTTTTTCCGCCGCATTGGGGCGCATTTTGCGCACTTTTCGGGATTTACTCTGAAGATATAAAAACGGCGGTGCTGAAATTGAATATCAACAAATCTATTGCACTGTCATATACCGAAGATTGCACACACAAGCTGCCGTTATGTGAAAAGATTGCTGTCGATTTTGATGCTTGCAGTGTAAAAGCTGAATGCCGAAAAGACAAGTATCTTACTTTTCAAAGCAGCGTGGTTTCGGAAAATGCGTCATTTGAAACGCTGAATGACGATATAGTTAGAACGCTTACATACGATTGGTATGATGAGCCGGACAAGCCTTTGACGGACAATGTTCCGTTCTACGAGCTGTCCATAACACGGTATAACGGCGATACCTTGACACATAAAGGTATTTACGACAAAAACCATGTGCCGGTAGATTGGCAGGATGTGATGAACGGCATCCGTCATTTCATTCCCGATGACGCCGATATGATTTTGCTTGATAATCACAGATTCTATTCCGTAAAATCTGACACCGATATGACCTTCTACTCGGTTGATGTATGGGGAGCAAACAGAACGTATTATTACTTTTCTCACGACGATACGCTGAAAACCGGAGACAGAGTGATTGTGCCTTTCGGCAGGGATAATGAGCAGAGATATGGTGCAATTCAAAATATCGAATACTTCTCTCCGGATTCGCTTCCTTATCCCGCCGAGAAGACAAAATACATAGAAAGACGGCTGGAACCCGGCGAGAAAATTCCGGAAGCAACTGTTTTTTGCCCTGTTATTAATGGTGAGATTAATGGCGGAGACTGTATGATAATTTGTGATGTAGCAGACAGAATGGTAAAACCGACGGTGCTATGGGATGATGTTACTTGGAATGAGGAGCAGCGTGAGCGTTGCCTTTCCTGCAAATGGCATACATGATGAATGTGGTTTATGTAGAACAAAAAGTACCAACGGCATTATAACAAAATCGGATTTCACAGAACTGGATGTCATTGATTCTCATGCTTATAGTAGCTCAAATAAAAATGAATTAACCAAAGGTGAAATATGCGGATGCTTCAGCTACTGCAAAGTATTCGATTCTACCGAAATCACCGAATATCTAACTGGAGATAATAACTGTGATCGAGGAGGAACAGCTATTTGTCCGTACTGTGGGATTGACTCTGTAATCGGCAAAAGCAGTGGGTATCCAATTATCCAAGACTTTCTTGAAGCAATGAATAAGAAGTGGTTTTGAGAAGAAAAAGAGGTTTGAAATGAATATTGATATTAGTTCTTTCCCCTTACCGCCAGTATATAAGCGCAACAATATTGAATGCTATCTTGATCCGTACAGAGAAAAATTGATAAAGATTACACCGGAAGAAACAATCAGGCAAAGAGTCGCGGCATATTTAGAACGCACACTGTGTATTCCACACGATATGATTTTACTTGAACAACACATGTCCCATTACGGAATTTCCGGCAAAGACAGAGCTGATATTGTGGTTCTGCGCATAAATGAAAAAACGCAAGAATTAAACCCGTTAGCTGTGGTGGAGTGTAAAGCGTCATCGGTAGCTATTGTTGATGCTACTGTTCAACAAGCATTGCGTTATGGAGATGCGCTCGGCTGTGATTTTCTGTTTGCAACAAACGGCTCGGATATTAGAGCTTACAAATACTACGAAGCAGAAAACGAATACCGTCAGCTTGATGAATTGCCAAGTTACAAGGATATGCTTAACGGAAAAGCATCGTACTCCAAAACCGAGGAAGCACCACCGAGAACACCGCTTCAGGATTTGTCTAACGGTGAGATTATCGAAGAATATGAATATGATGGCTTCATCGGAAAAGATACGAATAAGTGTTTGAAGCCGTATATTCTTAACATGTTTGAAGGAATATTGGATGTATCGAAAAAACTCGAACCCAAGCCACTCAAGTATTTCCGAATAATCGAAGATTATGGAATCCGTATTCTTTCATACGGCAATGCAGGAGGCGGCGCGTTCTCCGGTCCATATCGTTCGTTCCTAATAGAGACGAAAGAAGGAAACACGGAGTTTATCGGCTTGACAATAAGCGGTATGGAACGAACAGACACCACAAGAGGAAAGATAAAAACCGCCTTGTGTGTTTCTGTGGATAGTTTTGAAAAATCACATCATTCATTGCAACTAAACTTTGATAGCGGTGTCAACTTGAAAAACGAACAGCTTGAAATTACACATAGCGGTAGAATTACAATCGGGAATAAAGGGAGTTCAAAGACTTATAATTTCATAAATTATATCCGAACTAAATATCCTGAGCTTCTCCGACAAGATGAGATTTACCTTGGTACACTTGATTGTTCTAAGCTGTTGAATGTAAATCAGCCGGATTACTCAACCCTAATTGAAAACCTGATTTTATATGCGCTGATTCGTGATGAGTACAGAAAACTCAAATAAACGAAACGGAGGAAACAAAATGATTACTTACGAGGAAGCATTGTCAATCGCAAGAAAGTACAAGACACACATCAACCACTGCACAGAGTACACTAACGCATATTCTTTTGAATTTGACACAGGCTTTGAAACTTTTGGTGGGAACGGACCAATTGTAGTTCTGAAAGAGAACGGACGGGTTATGAAACAAATTGAATATGCAATAACCGGAAACAAGTCTGTTGTTCGCGCATTTGCGGTGGATTGAGATGGATATTATCATGAAACACAGCAAAATCATTTCTTGCCTGTCGGTTCTTATTCTTATGGCTTTGATTTGTTCCGGGTATACTAAAGAGGAAAGGCAAGGCGGATACCATCGGTGCCTTCATGTTTGAACTGTCTGAACGGGACGAACCGCTGACGGAGTTTGATGAACGGCTCTGGCTGACAACGGTTGACAAGGTAACCGCTCACGATGACGGACGGCTGGTTTTCACATTCCGAAACGGGTCGGAGATTGAGGGATAAATCCACTGATGAATATAATGACCGTAGGCGCAAATGCCTACGGTTTTTCTCTATATGGAGTAAAGTGCTAAGCTGTAAGTGATGAATTTGTGAATTCGTTCGTCTATTGCCTAAATAGTATTGACATTGCCTTCGTTGTGCTGTATAATAACAAGTGTTATCAATAACAATCGTTTCTGATGAGGTGAACATATGCCGGCACATAAGGTTGTTTCGCAGGAGGAAATTGTCAGGGCGGCTCTTGATATTCTGCGGAAAAGCGGCAGCGATGCCATTAATGCACGAAACATTGCGAAAAAACTCGGTTGCTCGACACAACCTATCTATCGGATATTCGGCGGAATGGGAAAACTGGAACAGACACTTGAGCAGACGGCACGGAATGTGCAAACTGCCGAGGTTGAGAAGTATATACGAAAAAGCAAGTACCCGCCCTACATTGAACCGCCCCCTGTCAAGTAGACAATTAAAATAAATAAAAAAACGGATGGATTATTTTTA